>Ga0351887_10008_pt3 | contig 96898 bp, 59 predicted proteins | sample TotcelFGM3001L15_FD_206760 | JGI IMG/M metagenome (GOLD analysis project Ga0351887, IMG submission 206760) | Enriched cells from coal bed in the Powder River Basin, Montana, United States - Total cells FGM rep3 HSBNCT.FGM.300.1.L15 ...
AATAAAATGCCGAAATATCACGACTTCTTACGGTAGAATCCAAATTAAATTTCATAAAAATATGAGGAAATAAATTCTTCATAGATTTCGTTGGGTTTGGATTCTCCTGTCGAAAGCGGTGAGAGTTTAATATTTTTCTTAATTAAAGCAGACTGCTTTCGCAGGAGAATGACGGGCTTTGATACTAGCAACCAGCACGTCATTCTACCGAAGAAGTCGTCCTCCCTATTATAATAAAATGCCGAAATATCACGACTTCTTACGGTAGAATCCAAATTAAATTTCATAAAAATATGAGGAAATAAATTCTTCATAGATTTCGTTGGGCTTGGATTCTCCTGTCGAAAGCGGTGAGAGTTTAATATTTTTCTTAATTAAGGCAGACTGCTTTAGCAGGAGAATGACGGGCGCGAGCTAACACGACTTCTTACGGTAGAATCCAAATTAAATTTCATAAAAATATGAGGAAATAAATTCTTCATAGATTTCGTTGGGTTTGGATTCTCCTATCGAAAGCGGTGAGAGTTTAATATTTTTCTTAATTAAGGCAGACTGCTTTCGCAGGAGCATGACGGGCCTGATTATTTTAGACAATTCCACATTTGACTTGATCTACGATTACCGTCAGCTTGCTCTAAATCTTTTTCTTGTATTTCGTATGATTGCAACGTTTTCTTTAAATTAGTAGCGCTGAAAAGAGTCATATTGGGTATTAATTTTGAATTGGCGTAGAAAGTTGATTTTTCAAATGCATATAAATACGCTTCTTTAAATAATTGAGTTTTATTAGGTTCAAAAACTAATGCCCAAGCTTTAGCTGATCGGCTTGCGGGATTTTCGCGAATATGTTGCAGGATCATTAAAAACTGATCTTGCGTCGAAAGTCCATTTAATTTAGCAACAAAATTGGTTTTAGCGAACAGTGAAGTTTGGCCTGTGCGCAAAGCTTGATAAATTTTCTTGAATAGTTCTATTTTGTTTTCTACATCTGCTTTTGACTCATTCAATATTTTTGTGAGTTCATTCTGATTTAAAAGGGGAGCATTTACTTCCAGATTAGAAGCCGTTTTGGAGAAATCTTTATCCTGCTCAACAATATCGAATTCTGTGGTGGATGACTCGAGATACATCGCTTTATACGCGTGTAATAAGCCTCCACTGAAGCAGATTTTATATTCATTTAAATTGGGGATGTTTGAAGCATCCAGCAGAGCTAGCGCTAAAGCATCGGCGGCTCTATCGCGTTTTGCCTCAATAGCAGCCCCTTTGGCGTTTAATTTAGCAGCAAGTACTTGATAACCCGCCTCAGCCAGCGATGATTCTAGCTGTTTCACGTTGTTTTTAGCAGTTTCAATTTTCTGCGCTAATGACAATTTATTGCTTTTTAATTCTTCCTTTTCAATTGAATGAGTGGGTTTGGTCTTATCCAGTTGAGATTTTATTTGTATTAAGTGATTTAACTCTTTGTCTGCCTGATCAAGGTTATTTTGGTAGGCTTTTTTAATATTTTTTGCAGCTGCTATATTATTTTTTGCTGCGACTTCATTTTCTAAAGCTTTAGGATTTTCTTCGCTAATTCTTAATTCAAAATTCCATAGCAACAGACTTTTTAAAATTTGTTTTTTGAGATTAATATCTTTTTCAAGTTCTGCTACTTTCAGTAAGGTATCAGATGGGTTTTCTATTGCATGATCTGTTAATTGTTGCCGTATTTGATTTAATTCTTCAAAAGGTTTTTTTGCTAAATCTTGTATTAATCTAACCGCTCTAACGTGTAGCGCTCGCGTTACAATTCCTTGTGCTAATAACTCATGTATTCTTTTAACATCGTTATTTCTAATCGCAATTTCGATATCATGGGGTTTTTCTACTGATTTTTTTGAAGCTTTATTACTGGTCAGAAAAACGGTGCCTCTCGCTAATAAGCCATATAATTGTGATTCTCTTGAGTCCTCAAAGGAGGGATTGGACAGGCTCTCGGGATTTGCCATGATTTCGCCTCGCTCATTTTATTGCTTCCTAATTATAACTGGCGATTCCTGACATTTTGATGATTTGAAAATTACAAAATTGTCAGATTGAGAGGTCGAATTTTAAGATTTATTTAATGGGTGAGGTAGATTATTAATAAAATGTGTGAAGATATTCCAATATTCTTTGGCATCTAGCGCGATAAAATTACTATGCCCAGCTTTTGCAACCGATAAAAAATATTTAGGTTGATTCGCAGCTTCAAACAGCGCTTTGCCTTGCCAAAAAGGTACGACAGAGTCAGCGGTACCATGCACAATCAATAAAGGACGATGGATCTGTTTGATTTTTCTGAGATTATCGTATTTATCGAATAAGACTAGCGGGTAGCCGCTGATGACGCGATAAACGGTTAAAAATGGACTTTCTAAAATGACCCCAGCACAGGGATTATGTAGAGCTAAATTCACCGTCACGCCAGTTCCTAGTGAGTGGCCGAGCAAGATAATATGCGAGGGATCGATTTTTTTAACGTTAACGAGATAGTTATAAATCGTTTGAGCGTCTAAATAAGTGTTAGCCTCACTCGGATGGCCTTGGCTGGTGCCATAACCCTCGTAATCGTACCCAATAGCCGAATAGCCTCGTTGCGCAACCGCATATAAAAAAGGCTTATTCATGCCTAAATCGGATGAATTACCGTGGCTAAATAAAATGGTATACGTCGCCTTACTATTGTTTAAATAAAGAACAGTAAGAATTTTACCGGTCGGGGTTTTTAATTTAATAATGTTGGGGGTATCTTGATAGCTGGCTGGAGTCGGGGGTCGATAAATCAAACGGTCCGAATAAAAAAACACGATACTACAAATGATTAGGTACGCCAGCAAACCGTAGATTAAAATCCAAATAGTTTTGCTGAGGATACTATCTAATTTGAATAATTGACGCAGCATAGATACTCAATTCGATAAAAAGCTATTATACTATAAACACGGTCGTAATAAATCATTATTTTACCCTAAAAATAAGGATATTATGCTAAATCCAGATGACGGTCAGAACGTTTATATTCAGCAGAATTTTAAAAATATTAATTTAGCGCAGGCGCGATTAAATTCAAAAGAATTTGATAATTGTATATTTAAAGATTGTAATTTCAGTGAAACGATATTTCAAAATTGCAAATTTTATGAATGTGAATTTACTGGATGTAATCTTAGTCTCATTAAAATTAAAGCGTGTAATTTTTTCGATGTAGTTTTTGAGGATTGCAAATTAATTGGAATTAATTGGACGGAAGCCACATGGCCAAAAGTAAAATTGAGCAGTCCCTTTAAATTTTATAAATGTTCGTTAAATTATGCTTCTTTTTTTGGATTAAGCATGAAAGAAATGATCATGACAGAATGTAGCGCGAAAGAAGTCAATTTCAGAGAAGCTGACTGTACGGAAGCCAATTTTAGCTATACCGATTTTAGTGGCAGTTTATTTAATCATACTCTTTTAATTCGCGCGGATTTTAGCGAAGCTACAAATTATGATATTAATGTTTTTGAAAATGAAGTAAAGAAGGCAAAATTTTCTTTGCCGGAAGCGATACGTTTGTTAAATTATTTAGATATTGAAATTGTCGAGTAGCCTGGATCGGAAGATCCAGGAAAAATAAATATAAAACCCGGATCAACGATCCGGGCTACTTATGATATTAATGTTTTTGAAAATGAAGCAAATATTGAAATTGTCGAGTAGCCTGGATCGGAAGATCCAGGAAAAATAAATATAAAACCCGGATCAACGATCCGGGCTACTCGAATTCCATCCATTCCTCTGCCAGTTTGATTCTGTTAATATTGATGAATCGAACAAAAGGAGTGCGCTATGAAAAAGGGATTTTGGATTTTTTTACTGGCATTTTACTGTTTTTCTACTGCCTGGGCTGCAGATTTTATTGGGTATAAAAGCACCTATGCCTTATGCACGACGGCAAAATATGTGCCTATTGCTGGGAAAAAAGATGTTTTATGTCGATGTGAGGTAAAGACAGGTTATTCTGCAGGCCAACAGGTTTGTAGTGTTGTCAAAGAAACTGACGAGGGCCAATTAATTTCTTCTCGGTTTATCCCATAGGTTATTAAATTATTTGAGCGGGGTAAGCATGAATAAGAAAACTTCACGTACACATTTATTTTCTTTACTTCCGCTTTATTCCGTCACATTTATTGGATTTATCGGTTACAGTTTAATGCTAACCTTATTCACGCCATTAATGATGGATCCCAATAATGGTTTTATTGCGGCATCAGCTGATTTAAGTGTGCGCGTAATTATTTTAGGTGTGTTGCTAGCCTTATATCCATTTGGTCAGTTTTTTGGTTCACCGATAATGGGCGCATTATCCGATCATTTTGGGCGTAAAGGCGTATTGATTATTTCACTTTGTGTAACGACTTTATGTTATCTTTTAATTGCATTTGCTTTAGTTGAAAAAAATTTAATTTTATTAATGATTGGCTCATTAATTGCAGGTTTATCGGAAGCGAATATTGTCATCACGCAGAGTGCAATTGCAGATGTTTCTGATCCAAAAGATAGAAGTCGATTATTCGGATATATTTGTTTAAGTGCCTCTGCCTCATATATTGTAGGCCCATTATTAGGCGGCAAATTAGCGGCTTATAATCTGGTGCTGCCGTTTTGGTGCGTTATTGCATTATTAATTATTACTATCCTGTGGACCTGGTGGGTTTTTCATGAAACTAAACCACCCAGTGAGGGAAAGATCAATTATCTGCGTACTTTTATTAATTTAACACAAATATTTACACACAAGCGGTTACGTATTTATTATTTAGTTAATTTTTTAATTTATTTAGCTATTTTCGGTTTTTTCCGCAGTTATCCTATGTATTTAGTCAATGAATTTAACATGAATGTTTCTAGATTATCTGAATTTATCGCGTGGGTAGCGGTACCCATAATTTTATCGAATATTGTGTTGACCGGATGGGCGGCAAAATATTTTTCTCCGAAAAGAATCACGATTACAAGCGCAATCGCAACCGGAATATTTATGTTAATTATTATTATTCCTAATCGGGAAAATGCATTATGGATTACGCTGTTTTTAACGGGGTTAGCGCTAGCTTTATGCTTGCCGGCCTGTTCCGCTTTGTTATCGATGACCGCCAGTGAATCGGAACAGGGTAGTGCGATGGGAAATAATCAGGCGATGTCCGCCGGTGCGGAAGCAATATCCGGTTTGGTAGGGGGGTTGTTAGCCGCATGGTTTATTAAATTTCCGTTGATTGTGATGGGTATATTGGCCATTATAGCCGGAATAATTTTATTATTTGTAAAACCCAAAAGTAGCCTGGATCGAAGATCCAGGCGGTATAACTAACCTTAAAATTAGCGGGATCTCAAAGATATTGATGGCGTAAACGTTGTTGTTTGATAATGATCGCGTTTATTTTTTTGCATAAAAACCTCTAGCGCCGTCAGCTCGGGTGATCTGAGCCAAGGATGGGCATTCTTTGGATTTTTTAATACACGTAATGAGTCAGTTTGAAATTGCTGTAGTTCATTTGCTGTGAGATGAGATTTAAGCAAGGAAAGAAAATTTTCGTATCCTGGTTCTGCTTCGCTTTTTTCTATATAGATTGTTTTTAAAATATCATCAAATCCCCCGGTATAAACATTTGTTAAAAAATTAATACGGGACGAACCTTGAAAAACTGTTAGCGCCTTGGTTAGCAGAATATTTAGATCACCTGCCTTAGCTCGCAAGGAATAAAAAATACTGTATAGCAGATACTCGAAATACGAGGGTTTGCTGTTGGGATAGGCTATTATTATTTGCTCCCAACATTCGTACATGAGAAGCAGAATATTTGAATTTTTTATCTGATATAACTGAAAATCTTGCAGTTTAGTCGTAAATAGAAAATGTTTCCAGGCTAATGGTAATGATTTTAACATGCGTTCAATAAAATTTTGCAGACCGTGTTCACAGGCGCGTTGGAATATAAGTATCAGTTTATCATTGGGTCTATTAAACGGCGCTTCGGATTTACTGGGCCCAAGTTTTCTTTTTTTATGTTGTTCTGTGTATTGTTCATCAAGCTCATCGAATGCTTTACTAAGCTGAGGCTCGATATATTTTTCTATTGCATTGGGTAATAACTCTTGCTTCAGAGCGTCGAGGAATTCCGTTGGTAAATTTTCATTAAATCCATGTAAGGCCATTTTCACTTTGATTTTAAGTTTATAACGGGCTGCTAAAATGTCCACAAAGTCACGAATAAAATTATTATTGAAATTAAAACCAAAAGTTTTTATCAACCATAATCGGAAAGATAGGATGAAAATATCATCGGCCGTGGCCATGCTTCTTAACGTGGTGAGATTATCACAGGGCTCAGAAGGAGCCTTTAAATGAGAAACCAAAAGTTGGCGTTGTTGATCTCTGCGCAGTGCTGTAAAATCTGGGACTTCCTTCTCCTGAGTGTTGGGAAATAATTTTCTCATTATTTCATATGAGAGTTTATCTTCGATGGAACGCGATAAAAAGATATTTGTATAGTTATAAAATTTAACTATATGGTTGCCTATCGAATCAGGGTAAAATCCCGCTATTTTTTTTCGAGTTAAAACGCTTTTTTTGAAAATGTCTTCGAGCAATACTTCCGTGCAACGTTGAACTAAAGTTGGAAAAGCTACGGCTGGTTGTGTGGGTGGGCTAATATAAAATTGTATTCCTCTAGGGTTAGCCTCTAGATTTTTCGTGGTGTGGATGGTCGCTGTATTATTGAGAGTGACTTGATGATTATGCTCTATTGCAGTTAATTGCCCCATCGGATTTGAGACAGGAATCCCAAGTAAGTTTGTTAGTCGTATGTTTTCAAGTTTCAATTGACGGTTTTCACGAGATAATCGAGAAATTTCTAGTTGTTGATCATGTGAAATTGCATGAGTGTGGAGTAGATCATCACTTAGCCTCCCCATAGGCATTAATTTTATGTGGTCGTAACACAATAATTCAGTGGCAATGAGCTTAATTCCCTCTGTAGTTAAATCCTTTATTCTAAGATTTAGATTATTCTCATATCGATGTTTTAATCCTGTGAGTAATATGTGTATGGAATTTAAATTGAGACTATCTAATGTAAGCGTAGACACAGTTTTTAAAATGGGAAGAATAGCATGGCATGCAGCAGCATTGAGATATTTTAAATAAATACTCGATGTTTCAAGTAGTATAGGTAAAAGTGTTTGAATGGAATTTGCCTCCAAGTCTGCGACGCCGATGACTCTCTTAGCCGGTAATTTTTTTATAAATGGCAGCAGTTCCGTGATAGCGCTTGCACTTAAATCCGAAATGATTAATACGTGGATATTGTGAGTGGTTTTTTGGAAAGTGGATACCAGTGTTTTCACCGCATCGAGTTCCAGTCCACTCAATTGTAATTGCTCTAGATAGGGGCGCGAAATTTTTTGTGCGTATGGGAAAATGGCTTGAATTATTTTTTCAATATTTTCAGCATTTTGATCGATCAATTCTAACGTGCTGATACTACGATTTTCATGCGTCGCGCTTTGTAGTGCGGTCCATAATTGATTTTTTTCTAGTGGGGATGGACCACAAAAAACAGGTTCGCCGGAGATAACTAACTTTCTTCCGATTTTATTACTTTTAATATCTTCAATTAATTGTTGACTGAGTCTAGGCATAAGAGTTTTCCATATTGAAATTAGGGTTGCCCAGTGTAGATGACAAATATTAAGAAAACTTTATTAAATGTAAGAAAGCAGCCTAAATAATTGAAGCGAGAAAAAGTTCATTATTGAATGATTAAATATTTAGGAATTTAGATTTTGCGATACAGGATACAGCTATGTGTATGTATTGGGGTTGTTGATCTGCATAATATAACAATGGGTGATGCCATCAAACTCTTCGCGTACAAATCGAAAGCCGGCTTTTTCATAACAACGAATGGCGCGTTGATTAGAGGTAGCAGGATCAATTAATATTTTATTCGCATTAAAATTTGCGAAAATATAATGAATGAAAGCTTTTACAATTTCGGTACCGTAACCGCGATTTAAATAATTTTCTTCACCAATAAATAGATCCATGCAAAATGTGCCGGGAGCTTCCGCAGTAAATAAGCCTTTGGGTTTGGGGCATTCGGTTCGATAAGCATAAAGATCGCACGCTTGAACATATCCGATGGGAACATTCTCCCAGTAAATAATAAATGGATAGTCATAACCGTTGCCTTGTTTAGCTTGTAATAATTGTTCGACGGTGGCATAACCTTCAATCAGCCAGACATCTTTGACATGTTTTTTTAGAAACCAGCTTTTTAGTAGTGATACGTGTGCATCGTCCATCGCGTGAAATTTAATATTCATGGTCCACCTGAAAAAATTTATGATTAAATAGAATAATCTCCGAATTTGTTTTCTGCAATAAATAGTGTAATTAATTCTGACTCTCATCCGGGGCTCTTGCTGCGACTATGCGCGTTGCTCAGAAGTCGTCTTCAATATAATTCTTAAGGCTAAGGAAAAATGGTTTCGCTTAAATGCACCTCATTTTCCGCTGAGAAAATACACGATCGCGATGTTTTCAACATTTCTTTTATAAATCTTATTGCTTCGGTTTTAGATGATAAAATAATCTCACTCGCAGAAAACTCGCATAAAAGTGGGTATCTAAGTGAGGTTGGCTGGAGCTATAGAGTAGAGATTGTACCAATAGGACATTCATACCCAAATTCTTTTTGATTAATTGATTATTAAGTGATATTGAATAAGTTACTGAATTTGCTTTCTGGGATAAATAAGACTAAGGTAGAGATTCATACTTTTTGTGATTGGGTCTCCAATCCTGTCAATCTAGCTAGACAGCGGCTTTCATATTCATATCTAAATATAGTTTTGGTGATTACTCAGGTATAATATATTTTTATTCAAAAAATAGGGTTTTGGCATGGACGAATTAATCATAGGATATGATGAAAATATTGGATTACCGCAAGATTTTAAAGATACAATCAATCTCCAACAAAAATGCTATCCCAATGCGGGTTTAACGCAAATGCTGCAGGATTTTGATGCGGCTAAAATATCGCTAGCATTTCTTCCCGCTGGTACATTACCCTATTTAAAGTCAACTTATGAGGTTGTTGCGCAGGCTGCTTTGGGTCCTCAATATTCGAATCATATGGTCACTCAGTTAGTGACTGCTAAGAAAATCTCTTTGCCGCAAGCACTAGCATCGAAGCTCGGTCGTGTTAATTGTTACTGTACTACTAGTTTTTGGGCGCCATTAATTTATATTATGTGTCATTTTGCGAATGATAATTCCGTGCAATTTATTAATACTAATAGTTTCCAAGACATGTTATTTAAAGTGGCCGATCAAAAAATCGATAGCGCAATGGTGTGGGACAGCGTGTTGCAGGAACATCCACAGGCTGCTGGTAAAGTGGAGGCTTTAGCGGTGCAAGACGATTTACCTACTCCGATTATTATCGCAAACAGAAATATTCCGGAGGATCTAAAAGGTACATTGACGCATTTTAAATCCAATGATAAAAATTCTTACTTTAGCGGATATATTGTACCGGATTTAAATTTAATAAATCATTTTAAACATCAAATGATGCAAGCAAATAAGCATTTTAACTTGGGAATACAGTTTGTTTCTTAGCTTCCCGAAGGCCGTCTACAAAATAACGAAAGATATCACGGCCGAAGAGGGGCAATCCAAATTAGCATACTTTAAAAAAAATTATTATTAAAAAGAAAATCTATCGATATCGTTTAATTTAGATTATTCCTATTTCGACCATGATATTACAATATTTTTTCAATTATTGTAGACAGCCTCCACGGAATAATGATGAGCGCGGTGTTTGTCACTACCTGTGCACCTTTGGGAAAACAGGGATCAGAATGATATTGTATTGCGGCTACCGGTAATATAATTTCTTTTGCCGTAAGATGATTAGCATACCCAAAAGGCGTGGACAATCATTGCTGCACACACAATTAATTTTAAGCTTAATTTATTCATTGAGACGATCTCTGTCATATAATTAATTAAAGTTCCTGAATGAGATTCAGGAACTCAACTCTTGGAAATTAAAGAATTAATTTTATTGTTTTGAGATAACGCACATACATTTTCTTTTTTTACGACTGAATTTGCAACGAATTAATTGATAATCATCATTGCTAAGTGTGAATGCTGCCGTACAGGATTTGGTGTCTTGTCCGCCACGTTCAAAACTGCGGTCGGACTCATACGTGCAATAAAGATCATTATCGTTGTGCCAACTTACATAATGACCTTTGACATGTGGGCAGTTCGCATAGAGAGCGCCGGCGCTAAGTAAAGAGGCTAACCCTAGTAGCAGACCTTGATAGACGATTTTCATCGATTCTCCTTGAAAATAGTTTTCTCTAAAAAGTATTACTAAACTTTATAGCACTTTGCAATTTAGGTAGCAAATGGGCGATGATAAATCATCTCTAAACTTGTTGTCTAGGGGTAATCTGTCTACTCATGTTCTGCTGGAAGAGATAAGAATCAGATAAGGATTATTTGAGATTTTTATGGATTTTAAAATATTGCAGCGTTCTATGCATATATAAAAATATGAGACCAATAAGTTGGACGACATTTCCAGCAAATAAATAAATTTCACTACTATTTATTTTTAATACCGTCGTTAATATAGGAATCATAGGTAAAACCATCAATAAACTAAACATGATTCCTTGCCAGCGATGAACTTCAGAAATTTTTAAACAAAGACGTAGCGTTAAAATGTAGCCTATTAAAGTTGTGATGAGTCCGACAGCGCTTAAATTAGGATGCGAAGTGAGATGATAATTCCAAGTGAAAAACAGCCAAAATAACATAACAACTAAATACACGCACATTAAGCGGTAAACGCGGGTTAACTTTTTTTTGTCTATTTTTTGGAAAAACATATTTACTCGGTTACAATTAGATTTCGCAGCTTGGCTACCTTTCTTTGCTTGATTCTAGGGGTTTTCTTTACATTAGGGAAGTACAATAGTATAAATATTTAATGCGACGTTAATATATGTGATTCTAGGTGGGGTAGGTATGCGACAAAAGGCGAATATTTTTGAAAATAGAGGCATTAATCAACATCTTATAAAAAATCGTGATTTGACTTTCGAGAAAGAGAAGCCTAAGGCCTGCTGTATCGTCGACCCTTTCGTCTCTAGTGAAATCATTCGCGATGCTCTTATAGCCAGTGGCGTATGGCCTATCGCGATTCTGACCGATCAGCTGCACCTAACCTCAGAAGAACAAAACAAGCGTTTTGCCGTGAAAAAATTTCAAAAGGTTCTCCAGTACGACTCAACGCAGGGCATCGATTTTGCTGATCAACTCCAAGAATTGAATATTATTGCCGTGATTGCAGGCAATGAACGCACCTGCCATTTAGCGGATTTAATTGCGTCGGAGCTTGCACCGACTTATGCAAATTCTCCCACGACGAGTCATTTTCGCATGGATAAATTCGAAATGCAGGAAGGTGTGCGTGAGGCTAATCTTTCTTATATTAAACAAATTAAATTACAATCTCCGACGCTAGCATCGACAGAAAAGGATTTTGTTTCGCAGTTTGATTTTCCCATTATTTTAAAACCGACTAATCAAAGCGGTAGCGTAGGTGTTGCACGTTGTGAAACTATTACAGAATTAGAAGTTGCATTACATCGCGTATTAGGTTTAGAAAGTAAATATGGCAATAAAGTAGATGCGTGTGTGGCTCAAGAGTGCATAACGGGAGAGGAATATTTTGTTGATACCGTTAGTTTACATGGTCAACATAAAGTAATTAGCATTTATCGCTGCCCCAAAATTTTATACCAACAATTTCCAATCTACCGTTTTATTGAAGTGATTGATCCTAATTCACCGCAAGCACAAGTTTGTATCTCTTATGTGAAAAAAGTGCTTTCAGCATTAGATGTTAAGTATGGAATGGCACATACTGAAATATTTTTAACGGATAAAGGGCCTGAATTAATTGAAATTAATCCAAGAATTTGTGGTGCGCATGGTTTTCCAACTCGTTTAGCTTCACTGACTAGCGGACAAAATCAAGCTGAATTTTTAGCAAAAAGCTTAACAGATGAAGTTGGATTTTTAGCTGAAATTGATGAAATTCCTGCTTTGAACTCTTATGGATTAATTGTATTTTTACAAAGTTGGGTTGATAAGGAATTTAAATCATTTGCAGAAAATACGGTTAAACAATTAAAATCCTATCATAGTCATAAAATATTAAAACCTTTGAATCAGCCGATTAGTGCACCGAAAGATTTATTAGATACGGTTGCTATAGTTATGCTGGTTAATCCCGATCGTGAACAGGTGCAGCGTGATTATGTGAAATTAATTGAGTTGGAAAAGTCGGATAGTTTGTTTGGGTGAGATATTCTTTTTGAATTTTATTTTTAGAAATTTATTTTAAATAAGAAAAATCATTTTTCTTATCTCTGCGCCTCATCTTCCTCTGCGTCCTACGTGCGAAGCGCAGCGAAGCAAAAAATCTTCTTTGCGCCGCTTCGCTCCTCGCAACGACAGTAGTTTTCAGCATTGCTTGTTTCCATCGTCTATATTAAGATTTATTATTCCTATAAAAAAAGAATAGCTATGTTTGCTATCCCAGCCAGATTTCACAAAATGCTCATTATCATTGCGATGACGGCGTGTTTTTCGATGATCTTTCTCAATGAATCTGGCGCCATTGGGGTTGCATTTCCCGACATGCAAAAGTCACTCAATCTTTCCAATAACGCGCTGCAATGGGTGATGAACGCCTTCTTGTTAACAGCGGCTATGCTGCTTTTGTTAGGCGGTAAATTGGCTGATCATTATGGTCGGCGAAAGATTTTCATTATCGGACTGATTATATTTGCGGTCGCATCGGTAATTTGTGGTGCTGCGCAGAATACCTGGATGATTTTAAGCGGACGGATTTTACAAGCGATTGGTACTAGTCTTGCTTATCCCAGTGGCAATGCATTGTTGAGTGTTAGCGTTCCAGAAAATGAATTCAATAAAATATTCGGTACTGTCATTGGTCTAGCTTATCTTCTCGTCGCTTTTGGTCCTTTTATCGGTGGATTATTTACCGAATTTTTAAATTGGCGCTGGTTATTCTGGATTAACATCTTCTTTAGCGCGATCTGTATCGTGGTAACATTAATCGCGATACCCAAAGATGCAGCCGCAACTAGTCCGCCGCATTTAGATATTCGCGGTTTAATTATTTTGATGATCGGGCTAGGCGCTTTGGTATTTGGATTGATGCAAGCACCTGTCTCTGGGTGGGACAGTGGCTGGATTATTGGATTATTTATCCTTGGTGTTCTCGGTTTATTGTTATTCATCATCGTGGAATTAAAAACACCGGATCCGCTATTAGAAGTTCGCTTATTTAGAAATAAAGGATTTATGGCGGGAAATATTATTTTTCCGTGCGTAGCAGCATGCTTTACCTCCTTAGTTTTTTGGGCGATTTGGCTTCAGCAAACCTTTCATTTTTCTCCCGTGATAGCGGGGGTGGCGATGATTCCAGCGACAATGATCAGCATTTTTATGTTACGCATTAGTGGTGCCTGGGGCGATAAAGCAGGACCACGACCGCCAATGTTATTAGGTGCATGGTTATTAGTGATTGGCATGTATTGGATTGCATTTAGCGCCGATGCACAAAGTTATCTTTTACTATTCTGGGGATTTTTATTATTTGGTTTTGCAACCCCGCTTATTATCCCCAATGCAATTGGTAGCATCGTCAGCTCAGTTGAGCCGAGCCAACGTGGTGTGGCGTCGGGAGTATGGCTGACTTTGCAACACGTGGCGTTTTCAGTCGGTTTTGCTATTTTAAGCGCCGTAATAACGACTTTCGATGATAAGCATTTATCTCGATTTTTAGCATCAAATCCCGATTATCAGGGAATTGATTTACATCAAGTCCACGTTTTATTGGCGGGTAAAAATACGATTCCACAATTGGATTCCGCTCAATTGCAAGTATTAAAACAAACAGCCATAAAAATTTACACGCATGCTTTTTCTTTTGGCATGGCAGCAATGGGTGTATTTGCTTTAATTGTTTTGATTATGACGATTATTTTTATTCCGAAACGCCCTCAGTAGTAGCCTGGATCGCAGAGCCAGGAATTAAATTTTGATTTAATTTAAATTCACGAAATATTCCACAAGTTTCATATCCTATATTTACATAAAAAGATTGTGCTTCACTGGCGGCTTGTAAAACGACAATGTGATAGCCGCGCTCTTTGGCTTGTTGTAATTGATAATTTAATATCGCGCTAGCGTAACCTTTTTTTCTTTCTTTAGGCGTGGTGGATAACCAAGATATTCCAACGACTTGTCCAAAATAACAAGAGACTCCGCGTACGACGGGTTGATCATCAACATAACCCACATAAAATTCAAGTGGATCATCGTCTGCGAGCACGGATGCAATCCAGGAAAAATATTTTTTAAAAGATGCTTCATCATTAGTTAACACCAGCGCAAAATCATTTAATGTTGTTTTATTTTTCGCAGAAATAATTTTCAAATTTTTTAAATCTGGCTCAGGTTCCCAAGTATCTAAATTTAAATACATGCCAATATTATTTTCTGCATTAACATAACCTCTTTCCTCCAAAAGATTGGCTAGATTTGTGGGATGGTCATCGGGACTAATCCACCATGAAAAAGGCAATTTTTGGTGTTGAAAATATTCAGTGATTTCTGTAATAAAACGATTGGCATCTGTCCCCGAAAAATCGGCATCTAAAACATAATTAAAAGTATCGTCTGGCAATCCTGAATTTACGATAGTAATGCCGGGTTTGCGTATGAGTTCGATTTGATTTAAATACTGAGAGAAATGTGTCATTTGCACATTCATATTGGCAATCATAGCTTTTAATATTTTAGATTTTGACCATTGTTTTGCGAGAGGTCCTGTATTTCCTTGCGAATATTTTTTGGATTGCCACGCTTTTGCTTTTGCATCAATAGCTTGGACTAATTTATCCTTACCCAAAACATAAAGATTAATATCATTTTTAAATTGTTGTGCGAGTTTAATTTTGGTTTCCGCGTATTCCTGCGCATCCATGGGATGTATAATCAAATAATCACGAAAATCAACATGCCGCTTAATTTGCGGGTTACCGCGTTCCAAAATATGTAAATGGTAGGCAATATCATCTTCTTCTCGGCTCGTGAAAAAACTATGAAATGGGATAATGTGTCGGCGTAAAGGCAAATAATTTAATTTAGCGAGTTTTTCAGCGATTAAATCAATGGCATCTAAATTTTCGCATTCCAACATAATATCAATCACAGGTTTTGCTGGCATATCTGGAATAGCCGTACTACCAATATGATAAATGTGATGCAAGTAATCGTCTAAACTATTCTGGATTTTTGCGGCTTCCTGCGTGAAAAAATTCGTCCACTGCGAATTAAAGTCTACGATTTTGACAGTGCGTAGTTTTTGTGTTCGATAAAGGACATGCGGTAAGTTCGAATAAACGAAATCGCATTCGTATTGAAATCCTGCATTTTCCATGACGTGACGCGAGGCATGATTATTCGGTAAGGTAAAACAAACAATATTCGTCAAACGCAATACATCAAACGCTATTTCAAGACACGCGTTGGCAATTTCAGTCGCAAATCCTTTTCCCCAGAAATCCGGGAGTACAGCGTATAACAATTCAATTTCTTGTTTTCCATTCACGTTAACCCATCGCAAACCAGCACGTCCGAGCCATTCTCCCGTATCGTTTAAATAAAATAACCAGACTCCAAAATTATTGTCTTCCCAGTGCTGTAGATCAGCGGTTAAATATTCGCGAGTTTCTTTTTCACTACGTAATCCCCCGAGTGTCGCCATCACTTGGGGGTCTGTATCCAAACGGATAAGTTTGGAAAGGTCTGCAGCTTCGATTTTTTTGGCAAGTAACCGTCTGGTAGTAAACGTGTGGATAGAAGTAAATTGGGTGATGGTTTTCATAACTCATTATTTCCTTGTAGCCTGGATCGAAGATCCGGGACATATTGAGCGCTCCTAGATCTTCGATCCAGGTTACGTAGCTAGTCTACATTCAAAATAGGGTAATCTGTAGCCTGGTTCGTTATCTTTGATTTATAGCCATGGAATACCAAAAGTATGTTTGATTTTCAGCCATGAGTAGAGTAAAATATCTTTGATTTACAACCATATTTCATTCAAGTATATGAAAAGATTGATTTCTTTCCATCTCAAGCAGTGGTGCCTTCGCCCTGACCGTAAACCGCTCATTTTGCGGGGAGCGCGCCAGGTTGGAAAAACGCATAGTGTTCGTGAGCTGGGTAAACTCTTTGAGACATTTGTTGAGATCAATTTCGAGGAACTGACTGATGCCCGTCAGATCTTTGAAAGAGATTTGGATGCTGAAAGAATATTACGTGATCTGAGTATATTGTCAGGTAAAAAAATTACATCTGGCGAAACATTATTATTTTTAGATGAAGTACAAGAAGCACCGCGTGCAATTTTGGCATTGCGCTATTTTTATGAAAAGATGCCAGAACTGCATGTCATTGCCGCAGGTTCATTAATTGATTTTGCCATTGATAAAGTAGGTGTTCCAGTTGGGCGTGTGCAATTCCTATATCAACATCCGATGTCATTTTTAGAATACTTAATAGCAAAACAACAATATTTGCTGGCAAAGGAAATATTGTATTCTTCATTTGAAAAACCATTGCACGATGTTATTCATAAAAAAGCTTTGGGTTTATTAGGAGAATACATTGCGGTAGGAGGGATGCCAGAAGCAATTAATTCTTGGTTGCAAACAAATGATATTGGAGAATGTGCGCAAATACATGAAGCATTAACATCGACCTATGTTCAAGATTTTCAAAAATACACAAAGAAATTCCAATTAAAATATGTCGAACTTATTTTTGAGAGGATCCCACAATTACTTGGAAAAACTATTAAATATACGCATTTTTCCAAAGAATATCGCAAACGCGAATTAGAACCTTGTTTGGATTTATTGATTAAAGCTAACGTTACTCATAAAGTGACGCAAACTGCTGCTAATGGCATTCCTTTAGGTGCTGAAAGTTCCTTTGAAAAATTTAAATTAATTTTTTTGGATGTTGCTCTTGCACAAACTATTCTTGGATTAGATATTAAAAAATGGTTTTTAGATCCCGGAATAGAATTTATAAATAAAGGTAGTTTAATTGAATCCTTTATTGGTCAGGAAATGCTTGCTTATGATTATCCAACACATATACCGCAACTTTATTATTGGCAGCGAGAGACACGTAATAGTCAAGCTGAAGTAGATTATGTTACTTCATTGGAAAATAAAGTCGTACCTATTGAGGTTAAAAGCGGTGAAGGCAGAACTCTGAAAAGTTTACGAGAATTTTTAGCTTCACATTCTTCTTCTCCTTTTGGTATTCGTTTTTCCGTCCATAATTATTCAAAAATAGAAAACATCCATTCGTATCCGCTTTATGCTGTGGCTAGTATACTAGGGTTAGATAAATCAGCTATAGTGGATTTAACTGACGCCTGAAAGGTGACACCTCCCTGGACCTTTGATCCAGGCAACAAGTTGATGTAAGATACGATCGTTCTTAACCAATCATTTTTACAGTAGATAGCATGAATCTTTCGTTCTTTAAATATTCGTTATTGCAAGTACTTACAATTTCTTTTTTGAGTGCCCCTCTTCTTGTATTTGCGCATCCAGAACACGTTAAACCTATTGCCAAACAGGAAAAACTGACCATGCTGGAGAATTCTTTTGGAGGGCGAGTGGGTATATACGCAATTAATTTGGCAAATAATCAGAGAATTGAATATCGTGCTGAGGAACGGTTTCCCTTAGAAAGTACGTTTAAAGTGATAGAAGTTTCTGCCATTCTTAGTAAAAGCATGCAAAATAGTCACTTACTGCAACAAAAAATAATTTATACAAAAAAAGATTTGGTTTTTTGGTCACCCGAGAGCGAAAAGCATATTACAGATGGAATGACAATTTCTGAATTGTGTGCCGCGACGATGATGTATAGTGATAATACCGCAGCCAATCTTTTGATGAAAAAGTTAGGTGGCCCACAAGCAGTTACTGCATATGCGCGTTCTATGGGTGATAAAACATTTAGAATTGATGGCTGGGAGCCGAAATTAAATTCCAATCCTCTTGATTTACATGACACCTCAACTCCAACAGCAATGGGAAAGAGTTTACAACAATCAATATTTGGCAATATTTTAGGATTGTCTCAACGAGAACAATTAATTAATTGGATGAAAGGCAACACTACTGGAGAGACTCGAATTCGCGCTGGGGTTCCTAAAGGATGGATTGTCGCTGATAAAACAGGGTCGGGTAGTTATGGAATTTCCAATGATATTGGAATCATTTGGCCTCCAAAATGCTCTCCCATTATTGTCGCAATATATACCGTACACAATAAAAAAGATGCGACGGGTCGTGATGATATTATTGCTTCTGTAACGCGTTTGTTGCTTAACGAGTTTGCCAAAAAAGATCAGTGTATTAAGCTGAAATCTTAATTTATTACCGCTGCATTTCAGGATTTTCTGACGCTATGACCCACCCGATGCACAGCTTGAATAAACTCGTTGATATTTGCAACAGGCGTTGCGATTGGAATTACACAGTCGCTTGCTAAAATAAATTGATGATTTTTTAAAGTGTCTAATAAGTTAGAGACTTCTGCAGCAATATTGGAGGAGGAGGAAATTTTAATTGCATTATTAACTCCACCCATAAAAATCTTTTGGTATTCTTCAGCAAGTGCAATTGTTTCATAAATATCAGAATAAGAATTAAAGCTGACTAATTTAATATCTGGAACGGTTGGCAATATTTCTAAAATAGGCTGTTCGCAATGATAATGAATGCAATTAAATTCCAGATTGCGCGCAGTATCTAAAATGGGTATTTCATATTTATTCCATAAATATTCGTATTCGACAGGAGTGAAATACTGATGCGATGCATAATTAGCAGAATAATAAATTCCATCGACGCCGAGCTGAACAGCTTCTTGGATATGCGCATTGAGAATATCTGATATTCGTTTTATGACCGGTTCAATTTCGTTTATTTGCTTAGAGAATTTTTCTCCATATAAATGATAAATATGGTAAAGTGGAGACAAAATAGTATAAATAATTGGAATTTGTTTGTTTTTATAATGCTGAATAATTTTTTGTAGAGCGAACTTAGATTCATTCAGCAGAGCCATATTGTAAGGCATGGAAATTAAATCTCGTGTAGTTTTAGATTGCATAAAACCATCTGTGCGTTCATAAGAACCGGTATCCTTACCGCCCCATGGGCGTACTAAACCAAAACCGGCATTAATCATGTTGGAGCAGGGACTAAATTTAATTAAGTCAAAATTATAGGTATCTTGAAAATGCAGCAGTTCTTTAGCTACCAATTCACTATGTAAATCTGCAATGGGCCAATGGCGCCATAAACTAATGGGAATGCGATGATTTTTTTGATCGTGGATAAAGGCATTTAAGCGAGATTGGTGATGGTTTGTAACCATGGCATATTATACACCGATTGGGTTATTTTTACACTTTTTAAGTATTTGTTTTATAGTGGTTTTATAAAAGTTGTAAGCTCAGATCTCAGGGCGTAAAAGTAGAAAAGAAACTAAAAAATATCTTTCCATTAGATTATGAAATAAAGATAAATTTGAATTATAACGGTAAGTTATTCAACCCACCGTTATTCATTAATCACAATGTGCATTAATGCCGTGTTTTGGATCTCCAGTCACGATTTGTATTCTGTGTGGACGAACGATGCAACAGCTTCTATCCGCTGGAAATTTCACATTATCCCATTCCACGCAAATAAGCGTATTGGCATTGATGTTCCAGCCATGACTGGATTGATGCGAGTGCACGGTTTCATGATATCTTTCCTCATCGTGATGGCCCCAGGTTCCATCGAAAACATCTATGATATGATCAGTACGATTTTCGGTTCTAAATGCAAATACGTTCAGCGATATGCTAATCAACGCGACTGCATAAAATATTTTTTTAATTTTCATAATTTCTCTCGTGTAGTTGTTGAAGTCAATTTTTAATTACAATCTGCTTTGAGACCATCTTTTATATTTCCAGTGACGATTTGCTTACTATGAGGTTTAACTAAACAGCAACTTCTATGACCTGGAAATTGATGATTACTCCATTCAGCGCAAATATATTTCGCTTCATTAACTAACCAGCCGTGGCTAGTATGATGTGAATGTATTTCTTCCTCATATCGAAAATGATCATGCTTTTGTGATGTTCCATCAAACACATACAGTATATGATCGGTGCGATTTTCGGTATTAAATGCAAATACGCTCATTGACGCGCTCAATAAAGCCGCGACGCAAAATAATTTTTTGTTTTTCATAGCTTCTCTCGATGTTTAAAAATAAATAATGAATCGGCTATTTTAATCAAATAAGTTGATTTAAGAAAGGATTTTAATCTTAAATAAAAGTTATGTATTAATAATTCTAACATTATTATTAGGGTTAGCATTTTATAACTTTTATTCATTAGAACGGTAGTGCTAGTTACATCCTGCTGAGAAGGTAATCGGTGAAAAAACCTATTATTATTCATTAGTGACAGACAATTTATTAGAATTGCAAACTGAAAAAATACTTTCTTACGATGACTATTTAATGAATGTTTGGCCACCTGCATAAATTTGCGAACATCCCAGAGTAGCCTGGATCGAAGATCCAGGAACTTTTTCCCGGATCACGATCCGGGTTACTGCCGTGATTTTATTATATGCGAAATTTGGTCCACATTCGGAAAATTCAGCATGCTATTATGATCTCCGGAAACAAAATAAATTTTAATTTTATCACCTAATAATTTCTGCCAATTTTTTTCGGGATCACTGCGATTAACGCTATCGTTTTCTTTAGCGCGTAAATATAAAACTGAATTTTTTCCAGTATAGGGCTTGGCTTTATATTGATACATCGCACGTGCATTTTGTTTTAAGATATTAAAATACAAAGTGAGCTCAACATCAGGCAATGGTAGCGTTGTTTTCTTATAATGACTAATAAAAAAATCTAATTTTTCTTTTTCTGATAAAGGGATTAATTTATTTTTATCAATCGTTAAATGACAATCCGAAGCCAACAAATATTCAATAATATCTTCTGTTGTCTGCAGCATGAGTGGCATATCATTAACAAATGGCGAGTCAATCATTGCTAATAAATCAATTGTATTATTTTGCGCGGAAAGTTGCTGTGCCATTTCGTATGCGATAAGTCCGCCAAAAGAAGCACCTGCTAAACGATAGGGTTGATTTCCCACTATTTTTTGGATTGCATCGATATAGGCTTGTGCCATAGCTTCGATCGTAGCAGGGGATTTAGCATTCGGATTGAGAGTTAGGGATTGAATTCCATAGATTTGCCAATCTTGATTTAGAGATTTAACTAAATTTTGATATACATAAATCGTACCGCCAATGGGATGAATTAAAAATAATGGAACTGAGGTGCCGCTTTTTAATGGAATAATATTCGAAGTGAGTTCAGATCGTGAACTTGACGTTTGATTTTTAATTTGTTCCCACATGAGTTTTACCGTATTTGCCATCAGTAAATCATGCGGGAAAAAGTGGGTATTAAACATTTTATTCACGTTATTACATAATTGGATCGCCAATAGTGAATCTCCGCCGCTATCGAAAAAGTTATCTTCTATAGTTAAATTTTCATGACCTAGCATAGCTTCCCAGAGTGATAATAATTTTTGTTGCGGAGAAATTTTGTCATTTGCAACGTTATCGCCAGATTGGATTTCAATTAATTCGGTGGGAATGTGCTGCGTTCTTTTTTTATTTAAATCAGATTTGCAAATAAAACTCGGATTGATGCTATTATTTAAAATTAATTCAAACGCATGCAGTCCTTCATTGAGATCTAATGCAATCGATTCAAATTGATTAGCAGAATGTTTAAAAATCTCAGTCGACATGCCGATATTTTTCCACATATCCCAATTCAACGATAAAATCGTAGTGTTATCATTCTGTTGCGCAGTAGAATAATAGTTTAAAAATGCGTTGGCACTACTATAGTCGACTTGTCCCGGTACTGATAATATCGAGGCTAAAGAAGAGAACAAAATTAAATATTCAATACTTTCGCGTTGCGCTATTTGATTTAATAATATTGTACCTTTGACTTTAGGATCTAAAATCGCTGATAATTCTACAGTCGATTTCTGCTGCATCATTTTTCCTGCAGGTAGACCAGCAGCATGAATAATGCCAGTTATTTTTCCGAATTGACTTTTTACTTGTTTAAAGGCTTCATTTAATGATTGCGGCTCAGTCACATCCGCTTGCAAAATCAATATTTTTCCGCCTAATTTTTCTAGCTCGACTAGCTGCTTAATCTTATGCTGATGCTGGTGAGTTGACTCGGTTAAAATTTTTTCCCAGGTGGAGCGTTCCGGAAAGTTTGAGCGCTGAATTAAAGCAACATTTGCCATATATTTTGTAATTAAATATCGCGCAAAACTCAAGCCTAACCCGCCAAGACCACCAGTAATGATATAGGTTCCGTTTGCAGTGAGAGGAGGGGCAGCTATTTTTTCTGGCAATATACAGGGCGCATACTTTAAAACCCAACGTCGATGTTTGTGATAAGCAATTAATGTCTCTGTAATTTCAGCATGGAATTCTTCGGATAAGGCTAATTGATAATCTGCAAATTCAGTTGGAAAATCGATAATGCTACATTTTATATTGGAATATTCGACCGGAATAGTTAAGCAGGGTCCCATCAACAAACTTTTAGCCGGATTCTCTGTGGGGTATTCGAAAATAGAAGTGAGGCCCGTAGTTAAAATTTTAATTTGGACGGGAGTAGTACGATGTTGGTGACCAATTGATTGAGCCAAATAAATTAAACTCAAAAAATTGTGTTGATAGATATTCGAAATATTTTCCAACGTGAGCTTATCTTTCTCAAGACTCCAGGCATAGATAAAATCGATAGTCTCTTTCCATTTTAATTGATTTAATAATTTTTGAAAATGTTCGGGCTCACTTGGATTAATATAATATTCTGTGCTCGATGCAATTCGAAAGTTTTGATCGGGATAAACTTTAATAGCCGATTTTGGCACTACGTTTTTAAGCGCTGAGTTTTCTGTTAAAAAAAAGATAAATTGTTTGCTAGTCGATGCTGATTGCGTTGAGAGAGGTTGCGCCGTCCAATTTTCCCGATAAATATGCGTTGTGACATGAGTTTCTGCAGTGGACGGATCGATCCAATAACGTTGCGTTTGAAAAGGATAGGTGGGTAAGGAAATTCTCTGATAATCCCATTCCGCATTATATTGTTGCCAGTCTGGATTAACTCCGTGCACCCAACATTTTGCTAAAGCTTGGTAGGCTGTCTGTACACTGCTTGTATTATCTGACGCTGTTGCGAGTAAAGGAATCAAAATGGCAGATTTATTGTTTTGGTTTTGTTGTTGGATTAATCGCAATAAGGTTTTCCCAGGTCCAACTTCAATAAATAAATTATTTTTTTGAATTAATTCATTAACGCCTTTGGAAAACTGCACCGTATAACGAAGATGTTGCAACCAATATTCGGGACTCATGGCTTCTTCGGAGCGGATCCAAGTGCCTGTATAATTAGAAATATACGGAATTTCTGGGGCGTGCCAATGAATCGTTTGTAATTTTTCCGAAAATTTCTGCAATATTTTTTCCATCATGGGTGAATGAAAGGCTTGTTGACTGGGTAAGCGTCGGAATCGAATGTTTTGCGCTTGCAATTCTTTTTCTAATTTTTGAATATCCTTTAGCGGTCCTGAAACAACGCATTGTTTGGGTGAATTAATGGCGGCAATCGCGCAGTTAGCTGTTAAATGAATATTTTTAGGATCGCTAAGTACAGCGAGCATCGCACCAGCTTCTAATTCATGCATTAATTTACCGCGCGAGACCATTAATTCCAAACCTTCTTCCAAATTAAATACACCAGCGATACAAGCTGCGGTATATTCACCCACACTGTGACCGATCATCGCATTCGGTTGAATTCCCCAATTTAATAATAATCGAGCTAAGGCATATTCAATAGTGAATAAAATGGGTTGGGTAAATTGTGTTTGATGTAATTTTATTTCATCATTACGCCAAATATGCAAAAAATCAAAATGCGTTCTAAGTTTTTGTGCACAATCATCGATGATATTTTTAAAAAATGGTTCGGTATCATATAAATCTGAAGCCATTTTTAAATATTCTGCACCTTGACCTGGAAATAAAAAACTTATTTCACGGGTTTTTTCAACCGATTTTATATTGGAATTTAATGCTGAGATGCAATCAGCAATATTATGTGCGACTACGCCAAAACGCTCATTCAATCCAGCGCGACCTAATTGGCTGGTATAAGCGATATTGCCGAGTGAAATATTGGGATTTTTTTCTAAAAATTCGATATAGCTTAGTTTCAATTGTTCGAGTGCAGGAATAGACTGCGCCGATAATAAAACAATATGTTCGCGACGCTGTGTGCTTGCTGCATTTCGCGTAGGTGCTTCTTCCAGCGCTAAATGTACGTTAGTCCCCCCATATCCAAACGAACTCACACCTGCGCGTCGAACTCCATTACGTGGTGCCCAGGGATTTAATTTAGTATTGATAAAAAAGGGAGAAGTTTCTAAATTTAATAGTGGATTCGGTGCAGTAAAATGCAGACTTGGTGGAATTTCTTGATGTTGCAGTGCGAGACATGCTTTTATTAAACCAGAAACACCGGAAGCTGCTTCTAAATGTCCGATATTGGTTTTCACAGAACCTACTGCACAATATTGAATTAAATCGGTGTGCTCGCGAAATACATCAGTTAATGCAGCAATTTCAATCGGATCACCTTGCTCGGTTCCCGTGCCATGCGCTTCGATATAACTGATATCTGCTGGATTAAACTCTGCCATCGCGTAGGCTGCGGCAATTACTTCAGCTTGACCCTGTTGACTAGGTGCGGTAAATCCTACTTTTTGATGACCATCATTATTCACCGCAAAACCTTTAATAATCGCATAAATATGATCGTTATCGCTGATCGCTTGCTCCGCACGTTTTAAAATGACGACGCCAACGCCATCGGCTAACACGGTCCCCTGCGCATTGATGTCAAATGCACGACAATGTCCATCAGGCGAAGCGGTACTGCCCTCAACATATTCATACCCTGTAATTAATGGGAGTGATAATGAAACGCCACCGGCAGCGGCCAAATCACACTGATAATCTAAGAGATTTTCACACGCTTGGGCGATAGCCACTAATGAAGTTGAGCAGCTGGTTTGAATCGTATTACTCGGACCTGTTAAATTTAATAAATAAGAAACGCGATTAGCTAAAAAATCATTCGCATTATTCACGTATAATTGTTCTTCGCCCACTAAATTTAGTAATTCGCGATTACCCACGAGGTTTTTTACATAATATTGATTCGTACTCGACCCTACAAATACACCTATTTTCCCCGCTACTTTTTCATCAATATAACCTGCATCTTCTAAGGCATGCCAAATACTTTGCAATAATAATCGATGTTGAGGATCTAATATTTCAGCTTGACGTCGACTAATTTTAAAAAAATCTGGATCAAATTGATCAGCATCTTTGCATATACCTTTTGCACGGATATAATTGGATTGCGAGATTAATTCTAAATTTAAACCCGCTGCGAGTAATTCTGATGCACTAAAAAAAGAAATCGACTCTTTACCGTTACGTAAGTTTTGCCAGAATTCCGCATGATTTGATGTTCCGGGAAATCGACAAGCGATCCCAATCACCGCGATACTGGATGAATAATCCGGTTTTTCCTGTTTCACTTTTTCGCTCCCCGAGAAAAAGTACGGCCGCGTTTAATATTGCGTTTTTGTAAGGCGGTTTTTCGTAATTGATAGCGTTTTGCTACTTCTGCGCTACTTTTTTTTGCTGTTTTTCCACTGGTGAGAAATTCTGCGAGGCTCAATAAATTCGGATAATTAAATAATTCAGTCATCGATAAATTGACTTGTAAGCGCTGTGATATTTTGGAATAAATATTCACGAGGGTCAGCGAGTCTGCACCTAAATCGAAAAAATTATCCTGCATATCAATATCACTCAAATTGAGTTCTTCTTTAAAAATATCTGCCAACGATTTTTGTAAATTGGTGTTGGGTGCATGCTTAATTTGTGTTGTCGTCGGTGGAATATAAGTTGCCGCCGTTGCGGTAAATAATTTTCGATTAATTTTGCCATTTTCAGTTAATGGAAATTCTTCAATCCAAACGAGTTTAGCAGGAATCATATAATTCGGTAAATATTGACGCAAATGCGCCTTAATCTTATGTTCTTCATGCGATTGCTTATCTCGGGTGGAATAAAACGTAATGATTTTTTGTCCCACAGTTTCCTGAACGATACTCAAGGCATTATCAATGTCTGGAAAGGATTTTAGATTTTCATCGATATCATTTAATTCTATACGAAAACCATTAACTTTCACTTGAAAATCTTGGCGACCTAAAAACTCAATGTTGGAATCGGGCAATAAACGTCCGCAATCCCCAGTTTTATATAATCGCATTTTAGTTTCTGGATGCTGAATAAACTGTTTATTCGTTTTTTCTAGATCTGCCCAATAACCTTCTGCTAATCCTTTACCGGCAATATAAATTTCTCCGGTGACCCAAGTCGGACAGGGCTGCAGATATTGATCCAATACAAAAATTCCCTGATTTTCTAGCGCTTTTCCGTATGGAATGGATCGCTCATAATGTCGATGAACATCAACAGGATAAATCACTGACCAGATTGACGCTTCCGTTGCCCCACCCAAACTCATAATCTGGATATCACCAAAAATGTGATTGATCGTGGAAGGTAAATCCAACGGAATCCAATCGCCGCTTAATAAGACTAAACGCAGATGATGATATTGAATTTCAGCTTCTAAATGCAGGAGTTGAATATAATTAGTGAATATTTTCATAAATGCGGGCACAGAATTCCATACGGTCACTTGCTTCTGTAGCAATAATTCAAACCAATGTTGCGGATCTTTTTCTCGCTTAGCATCAGGCATCACAATGGTGCCGCCAAATGCTAAAGTTCCAAAAATATCATAGACCGATAAATCAAAATTTAAATTTGATAATGCCAGCACACGATCTTGCGGTGTGAGATTAAATCGATGATTAATATCTAAAATAGTATTTACCACTGCTGCATGATTAATCATAATTCCTTTTGGTTTTCCTGTTGTTCCTGAGGTATAAGTGACATACGCTAAATCTTTTGTTGATTGTTTTGGAAAAAATGCAGGTGCTGGAGTTTGTTTTAATAAATTTTTATCATCCACGGTAATAACTGTAATATCACCATTCTGCAACTCTTTGTAGTTCGGATCATTGATCTCAGAACGGGTAGTTAAAATACAACGCGCTTTAGTTTCCTGCAGTAAATGACGCGTTCTTTCGATGGGTAGTTCGGGATCAATGGGTACATAAGCGGCACCACTGATCAGAACGGCGAGACAAGCCACGACTTGTTGCCAACCTTTTTGCATATAAATAGCGACAAGCTGGTTAGTGCCGATATCGAGTTCATTTAAAACAAAGGCAATTTGATTTGCAGATTGATATAGCGTTTGATATGAAATTTCTTCGGTCGGCGTTAAAATAGCGGGTTGTTGTGGATTTTTCTCTACATTTTTTATAAATAATTCGTGTAACAGAGCATCTGAATTTTCGAAGGTACGTTCTGGAATTTTTGGCAGAGTTTGTTCGGAAAATAATGCAATATTCTGCGTCCAGATCTCGGGTTGCACGGCAAGTCGGGTGAAAATATCGCAAAAAGCTTGATGCATATTCTCGATTAATTTATCCGGGAATAATTCTGCCACGTAATCCCATTCGGTAACTAACGCTCCCTTGGCCGAATAAACTTTATGATCTAACCAAACTTGCGAAGATTGCGTGCTACGAAAATTCATATTTCCATAGGCAAAGGGTGATTGTTCATCGGTATAAAATTTATGGTCTTCATCAATAATAGAGGTAAATACGATGGGCACGCGAGTTCCCAGTGCAAAGGTTTTATTAAGTTTAGATAATTCGCGTTGCACAGCTACACCACTAAAAAGGCGATGATCTAAATCATGTAATAACTGGTTTTGTAAGGCTTTGGCTCGATCTAGAAATGATGTGGTCTGTATGTTCGTATGATTAATTTCCAGCATATTTAAGGAGGTAAAATCACCTAAAATTTCGTTGACCGCTGGATGTAATGGCAATCGATTAAATAACGTTAAATTCAACACATAATGTTGAGTGGCGCTCCAATGTGAAAGTACTTCGGCGAAAATCGCCATCACTACTGCAGAAGGTAATATTTCATGTTTTTTGGCAAGTGATTTTAAAGCGTTCCAAATATTTGAATTAATCGCTGTACGTTGTGTCTGTGAACGTTGATTTTTTATATTATGTGCGTATTTTAATTTTGGAATTTCTGGTCCTGGTGGCAAACTATTTAAGCGATTCAACCAATATTGTTTATCGCGATTATACTGGTCGGTTTGTCTAACTTTTTCTAGACCTAAAATGTAATCACGAAATGAAAGATGAATGGGTGGCAATACTTGTTCTGAGTGCATAGTTAATTCGGCCCATTCCGAAAAGAAGATATCCAAGCTCCAGGCATCTAAAATCAAAGCATCGATACTCACGTGCAGGCGTATTTTATTTTTGTCGATTAATGATGCGCGAATATCAAAAAGCGGCCATTGATTGGAATCTAAATTTTGATGCGACATATGTTGGCGCGTTTTCAACATTTCGATTTGTTGCTCATCATCAGCTTGATCCTTGAGATCTTGCGTCTTGATCGTATAATACGGGACTTCCGCTAAAATACGTTGTTCAGTTGCAGAGGGTAAAATTGCACGTAACATACCATGATGCTGAATAACTTTATTTAATGCGTGTTCCAAGCGTGATATATCCACATGATTAAGAGTAAACTCTTGATAAATATGCGTGCTGATTTCGCTTAATTCCAAGCCACCATTGCGACCTAACCAATAAGCTTGTTGTATGTCGGTTAATGGAAATGGCTCGTTTTCATGAGCAGGATCAGGCACTATGGTGGGATAAGTCTGATCGGTTTGTTGGATACACTGCAATAACTCGCGTAAAGATTTGCTTTCAATAAAATTACGCACTGTTACCGTGCCGCCTAATTTTTGGTGAATCGCTAATAAGGTTTGAATAATTAATAAGGAATGTCCGCCCAGTTCAAAGAAATTATCCTCTGGTTCAATTTTGCTGGCATCTAAGCCTAAAATATCAGCCCATATTTGCGCGAGCATTTTTTCATTTTCCGTTTTTCTGCTCGCAGTGATGGACGGTAATGCAGTTTTTTCTGCTTTATAAATAGCAACTAACGCCGCTTTATCAATTTTACCATTTTCAGTTAATGGGATTTTTTCTACTTTAATTAATTTTCTCGGTAACATGTAACCCGGCAACATCGATGCTAGATACTCTTTGAGTTCCCGTGTGAGTGTATCGCTAGCATTCTCATGGCCTGTATAAAATGCAATAATTTCATACGTCGTTTCGGCGGGAAGGTGAATGACGGCGCTGGATTTAACTTGTGGATTACGCATTAATGTAGAAGTAATTTCACCCAACTCTATGCGATGTCCCGCAATTTTAATTTGCGTGTCCGCGCGACCCATATATTCGATATATCCGTGATGAGACCAACTACCTAAATCTCCGGTCCGATATAAATATTCGCCGCTTAATGGATGATAAATAAAATTCTCTTTGGATTTTTCAGGATTTTTCCAATATCCTTTAGCCACACCAATGCCACCGATATAAATGTCACCCACCACACCAACAGGACAATGTTCTAAACTTTGATTTAACACGTACATATGCTGATTGGCCATCGAATATCCGTATGGAATTCGTTCATGTTTCCCAGCACGCGGAATCATAAAAATAATCGACCACACGGAGCCTTCGGTTGCCCCACCTAAACTAATCACATCACAATACGGAAAATATTTGTAAATTTTTCTCGGTAATTTTGGTTCTATCCAATCACCACTGAGCAATACTAATTTAAGTGAATAAATCGGTTCTTTTTTATAATAAGATAAATGTTCGATAAACATTTGCATAAATGCAGGAACACTATTCCAAATCGTAATGCGATATTTTTCTATGAGTTCTAGCCAATGTGCAGGCTCCATTAATTTGTCTGGATCAGGAAATACGACAGCTCCGCCGGAAATGAGTGGCCCGAAAATATCGTATACCGAAAGATCGAAAGTAATTCGCGATAATGCAAAGGTACGATCTTTTTCATTAATCGAAAAATGCCGATTGATATCATTTAATGTGTTAACGACATTGTAATGGGTGATGGTGACACCTTTCGGTTTTCCAGTCGAGCCCGAAGTAAAAATGACATACGCGATATCATCTAACTTAGATTTTACGTTGGGAGTTTCTGTGGTAAATTTTTCTAATTCAGCTGAATTGTCTAAATTGATAATCGTATAGTTGTCGTTATTTTTAAATTTCAGAGGCAGTTGTGTGATACTGTCTGTTTCAGTAATAACAATGCTAGCATCGCTTTGTTCTAAAACCTCTTCGATTCGATTAATCGGCCATATGGGTGTTAATGGTAAGTAACCTGCGCCCGCAGTTAAAATGGCTAAGCTGGCTAGCGCTTGGCGCCAACCTTTTTTCAATAAAATGGCGACTAACTGATTCGATTTAACTTCATGTTTTATTAATGCGTGGGCTAATTGATTGACTTTGTGTTGTAAAGTTTGGTAAGAAATTTGATGAGTCTTTGCATAAATGGCAATATTATTCGGAGTCAAGTTTGCTTGTTGCAGAAATCGTTGATGTAGACAAAAAACGGGCGGTAATTGTTTTACAGAGTTTGCACGGGTAATAATTTTCTTGTCTCTGGCAGATAAAATTGAAAAACTTTCATTCCACGCTTTTAACGATAAATCTGTTAATAATTGTAAATAAGCGGAAAACATCTCGCCGATTAATTGGTTTGGAAAATAATTTTGTTGATATCCCCAAGTGATTTGTAATTTATTTTTGAATTTATGCACATTACAATCTATCAACACATCAGATTTAACACTTTTAGCGTGTCCTGTAGACTCAAAATTTCCTGCCAATAAATCGCGCTGTAGTTCATGACTTATATTAACTGTGCTATTAAATACTATTGCGATTGCAGTTTGACTATCGCGCTGATGCAGCCGATTTAATTCAGCTTGGAATTCGATCCCAGAATAAAGACGATGCTCAAGATCAGCGGCTAATTGTTCTTGAGTAACCAGGGCGGTATTAATGAAAGTCTGCTCCGCTCTTTTGTGGGCTACCTCAAAAATAAGGGAAGAGGTAAAGGGTCCGATAATATCCGTAACTTCTGGATTTAACGGCAATCGGTTATACAGCATGAGATTAATGGCGAAATGAGTGACCTTACTCCATTTGCGTAAGACTTCAATGAAGGCAGTTAATAAGACGGTATTCAGCGAAATCTGATATTGATTAGATTTTTTTAATAAATTTTCGATATTTATGGTTCCATTTTTATAGACGATTTGTTTCGCAGCTTTGGAGTTTTGCGTGTGGGGCAGAATTGGACCTAATGGAAATTGGGGGAGGCGATCTATCCAGTATTTTTTATCCGCTTGATATTCGGGTAATTGATTTATTTTATTGTAAGTTAGCTGGTAATCGCGGAAAGTTAAAACCAATTTTTTAAGTCGGTCGCCGTTATTTTGATATAACATGCTTAAATCAGTAAAGAAAATTATTTCGCTGAGTGAATCAAAAATTAGTGCATCTGCTTTAAAATGAATGTAATCCTCCTTTTTATAACGCGAAATATGTATACTAAATAGTGGCCAGTAGCGTGGATCGAAAATTTGTGCCTGAATATCTTTTCTTAATTCAGTCAGATGGTGATCATATAAATCGGCGGATAATTTGCTCCAATCGTGCAGATTAATGGTATAGTGCGGTGGTTCAGCGAGTACATGCTGGTATCCGTTTTCTTCAATCACCGCTCGTAACATGGCATGACGTGTGATTAGTTTATTTAGGGCGATCTCTAGTTGCGCAATATCTAAATTATTGCAGCGAAATTCGAGATAGAGATAAGATTGATTGGGTATATTTGGATTTTGACGGTTAATCCAAAACGCTTGCTGCATGATGCTTAATGGAAAATCTGCATATTGTTGTTGTGGATTAATTTCTACTTTTGGGAACTTAACTTGACTAATTTCGGTAATTTCTGTTGATTTTTGTTTTTGTGCGATTAATTTAGCCTGGGAATATAAATTATCATTCGCAATAAATTCTTTAATTGTCAATGCCACACCAAATTTTTGATGAATTTCCATAATTGTACTGGGGATTAATAATGAATGACCCCCAATATTAAAAAACAAGTCATTTGCACTAATTTCTTTGACACCTAATATTTTCGACCAAATTTCGGCAAGCTCAACTTCGAATTTATTGGAAGGAGCAATATATTGCATTTTTAATTCTGCTATTTCTGGGGTTGGCAAGGCGCTGCGATCAATTTTTCCATTTGGTGTAACGGGAATATGATCGATCGGTAAATATATTAAAGGCATCATATAATTGGGTAAAATTTGGATGAGTGCTTTGCGAATGGGTTCAAAATCAACGATCTTATCTGTACAAATGAGATAGGCAACCAAAACAGGCTCGTCTTTTATGGTTTTAATCGCAACAACGGACTGTTGTACGCCGGCTTGTTTATTCAGTGCAATTTCAATTTCTTTTAATTCGATGCGATGACCATGAATTTTAATCTGCGAATCACGGCGTTCTTTGAAGATCAAATTGCCATCTTTTTGTTGTGTGGCCCAATCGCCTGTTTGATATAATTTTTCATTAGGATCAAATGGACTCATGACAAATTTATTTTTGGTTAAACTCGGATTATTGATGTAACCTTTAGCGACGCCTTTACCCCCAATAAAAATTTCACCCTCTTCACCGGGATTAACTAGTTTTTTATTTTCATCTAAAAGATATACTTTCGTGTGTTCTATGGGGGTACCGATGGGGACTATAGTGCTTCCTGTATATTCTTTTTGATACTGAAAACAAGTTACAAAAACTGTGGTCTCTGTGGGTCCATATGCATTATAAAGATGAATGTCAGGTAGCGCTTCTTGAATAGCAGCAAAGGTAGAAGTGGCAATCGGTTCAACGCCGGTAAATAGCGTACTTAATTGGATGGGTTCAGTATGGATTTCCAGCCAACTGACAAAGCTTTTTAATACAAAAGGTGGCATAAAAGTAAAATCAATTTTATATGTGGAGAGAAAATTAAAAAATTGTAATGGGTCCATACGCACCATTTCGGCAATTATATATAAAGTGCCACCGACTAAAAAATTACACCAGATTTCATACAAAGCCACGTCAAAATTCATCGTTCCCCATGAGGTGCCTCGACCGTGTTGTTGATAAGAAAAATTAAAATTAATATATTGCATTAAATTAATAATATTGGCATGCGTGATTTCAACTCCTTTCGGTTTTCCGGTCGACCCCGATGTATAAATAACATAAGCTAAATTATTTTGGCTTAGCGTGGGTCTAGTAATTTCGGGAAGGTTTTTTTGATAATCGATAGTGTCTAAAATAATTTTCGGTTGTGTCGGAAAATTCGCCTTGAATTGTCCTGTCGTTAAAAGTAATTGTGCGCCGCTATTTTCGACCATATATTCTAAGCGTTCAGCAGGATATTGCGTATCTAGTGGTAAATAAGCAGCACCGGCTTTTAAAATACTGATTATCCCGAGAATCATATGAATACCGCGATCGATATGTAAACCAATTAATGTGTTGGGCGGTAATTCGGTTTTATAAGTGGTTTTGTACTGCAAGCGGATTAATTTTGCGATATATTCGGCTTTAGTATTTAATTCTCTATAAGTTATTTTTTCGTTTTCGTAAACGACAGCATCTTGGTTGGGAATGCGTTCGGTCCAATATTCAAATATTTGTTGTAATTGAGTAAACTTGGCAGCTAATTTCATAGGATGAATGCTGCGTTTTTTAGCTTTAGGTGGTGGGGTGGGTATTTTAGGTTTAATACCGCGTGACAAATTTAAAATAAATTCATGAAACTTTATTACGGAAATTTTATTTTTATTGCATAAGCTATATATTTCAAGTTTTTTATCAAGCTCAGGTAGGGTAGGTGTTTCTCGATAAAAATTGATGAGGATATTGGCTTTTTCTGCATTGCAGACTTGCTTTAAGTCATCGGTTGGGTGGACATCGATATTGTGTTCCTTAGCCCATTCTTGTATCTTCTCATTTTCAGTAAAAATGCCTATGATTTTATGGCCGTGGTTCACCACGCTTTCTAAGCAATCGGAAATAGAATCCTCTTCTGTTTTAACATAAATTTTTAATTGTTTCATTTTTTCTCTTAATCAATTAATTTATGTTTTTTAAACACTTCTCGTGCGGGCGGATAATCTAAAACATGGGATTTTTGTAAAAATTCCACGATATTTTTTACAATAGGATTGATAGCTTTGAAGCTCTCTTCAGTGCGACCGACATGTGTGTCTTGAATAATCGTTTCAATTTCGGTATCGGAGAAATTTAATGCTTTCAATGCATTTCTATCAAATCGGCGCTGATGATCCGCTTTTAAATATTCCCGAATAAATGTCGGTAATATCTCTACCATAGCATCCTTTTCTTCGTTGCTTAACTGCTCCCAAAAAACCGTTAATACATTTTTAAAATAACCACTGTGGCGTGCTTCATCGGCCAAGTGATCAATCATCACATCTTTAAATGTAGGATTGAGTTGAGTTTCTTTTTTAAAATCTACCAAATCTTTGGTTATCGAATTTTCGCCGATGCAGACGGCGATAATTTGAAAAATGTCATTTAATTCTTTGGGCAAAGTTTTTTTAATTGCAGTAATTGCATTATTTAATTCCGTTTCTGGAACGAGTTCAATGGGTGGCACACCCGTTTTTTCTTGAATTTGTTGCATAAAATCCATGGCGACATAAGTGTGATAGGCTTCATCGACCATCACGGTGACTGCATCTAAACGCATTTCTGGGGGAAAATGATAGGCCAAGCGATCGTTAGCTATTTTTAACACGCCCTCGTTGATTACCTCGGTTTCGGTTAATGCGATATCCGTCATGTACTTATATGCGGATTGAATGAGTAAAAACCGAGTGGCTTCTGGTCCACGCGCTAATACTAACGGATGCACGCAAATCGGTTGACGCGAAATAGGGAAGTAATGTAAATCCAAGGTATCATCTTCGATCATACGCCGCGGACGAGCTCGAACGGTTGCAAATTGTTCCCAGTGATCTTGCTTACTTTTATAGTTAAGTTGCATAAAATTAACCTCTTAGTAAGTATAATATACGATGATCAAAAATAATACATGTCGACTTATTTTTTAAGAGGTTGAAATTACTGGATAATTTAGGCTATCTTGGTTTGCAAAAACCGTTATAGAGGATTTCTGGAGTTTCGATCCTGGCTATAGACGCGCTCAATCCACTCTTCGATCCGGCCAATAATTATCGTATAATACTCCTAACTTAAATTAGACAGGATGTTTCTTATGAAATTAAAAGTTATTGGACTCGGTTTCGGGTTGTTAATGGCATCGGCTATGCCGGCTTTCGCTGCTGACTCCCAAACCACCACCACTCAGCCTAACGCGCAAACGAATACACAAACCAACAGCACCACGGCAAATACACAAGCACCTGCTACGCAAGATAACAGCAAAAATGCTGAAATCATTGCGTGGGTCATGACTGTGGATAAATCCGAAATCGCTGCTGCGAAAATTGTGTTGAAGAAAAAGATTTCTGAACCAGTGAAAAAATTCGCGCAAATGATGATTTCACAACATGGAAAAAATCTTATGCGTGCTAAGCAATTGAGTCATCACATGAAGGTAAAACCGGTTGAGGGTTCAGATGCTAAATCATTAAAAGAAGACAGCGAAAAAGAAGGTAAGAAATTAGAAGGCATGACCGATGGAGTCGATAAAGAATATATGAATGCCATGGTCGATGGTCATACCGCTGCTTTAAAACAAGTGGATGATTATCTTCAAGCTGGGGATCAAAATCCTAAAATGCAAAAATTCCTGAAAGATACCAAAGAAATGATTTCACATCATTTAGATGAAGCGAAAAAAGTTCAAGGTAATTTGAAAGACTAATCGATAGTTTTATGGGGCTGTTGTTATTTAAATGTAATGGCAGCCCTTCGTTTTTTCAAGAAATAAATAATGATCTCGGATCTGTGATCCGGGCTACGATTTAAGGATAAACCCGCTTTTTTCAGCCTTTTTTATCGCAGCATAATCATTTCTAATCACCACAGGATCATGATGCGCTAGGATCACTTTGCCGGGTGAGCTCGCTAAATCTTGGGTGATTTCGAGTTTATCGCCTATTTTAACCGCCATGATCATATCTGCAAAACTAGGTAAGCGCTGAATTTTTTCGATTAATGGAATCGATTTAATAATTCCGGTTTGGGTTGAAGCTAAAATCACGAGCAACGCATGTTGTGTAAGCTGATAATGTTCGCGTGTTCTCGCAAAAAAACTTTGTGGATCGAGATATGAATCTATCATTAATTCGATTTGATTGTATCCGAGACATTGTTTGTGAACTTGGGGCCATACGTGTCCGCCGACGCGTGCGCCAATTTCAATTAAAATAGGTCCGTCAGACGTTAGCATAATTTCAGCATGACTGGCGCCGTAGCGAATTTCTAATGCATTTAATACTTGCTGAACATAATTCGTTAATGTCTGTTGCGCTAATCCTGCGAAAGGTAATAATTCTTCGGTATCGTAAATAATTCGGTGATCATCGGTAAATGTTTTATGACATTGCCAAATATCGCTAATATAATGCTTGCCTTCACAACTTACCGTATCCACGACATATTCCGTACCCTGCAGAAAAAATTCGACTAATACTTCTGCATTTTCGCCACCGAAACGATTTTTACTATGCTGAATTTTATCAAAAGCATCTTTTAAAATATTGGCTGAATCACAGATAAAAACATTATCGGAAAATGCACTCGAAAGTGGTTTCGCCACCACTGGCCACTGCGTATTGGCGGTGACCCATTCTAATGCTGTGGCATAATCTGTGGTTTTAATGTCTTGCACATGGGGGACATGATTTTCACGTAATGCTTCGATCATTAAATATTTGTCACGTCGCGCGGCACTTTTTTCATAACTATTACGCGGGACATTAAAACGCGAAGCCAATAAGTCTGCTAATAAGACGCTGGGTTCAGTTCCTGGAATGACTGCTTGAATGTTAAATTCCGCTAATTGAGCGATTAATTTCTCAAAATTGTTATCAAAAATAAAATTGGCGATATAATCTTTAGGATCAAAAGTACTAATTTTATAAAGTTTTTGTGGTGTGCTTTGCACGTGAATGCATTGCATATTTTTAGTATGTGCTAATGCCGTATAGATTTTTGAAAACCGATAAGCATCAACAATAATACAGGCAGGTGTACTCACTAGGGACTCTCAACTGTGGATATTTTTAAGCGAAAAATTCGATAACTAATTAATGCTGCGATTAATGCACAAATGGCACCGAGAATGTAGGAGCTATATCCAGTGTGATTCATTGAAGTGTAAACGCCGAAAAAAGTTGCAAGGGATTCGCCCACTCCCCAGGCTGTCATCATGATGGCTAATGCTAACACGGGATTATTTTTAGGATAAAGTTGTATGGCCATCGTCTGATAAGTGGGTAACCACGCGATTTCTCCTATCGATAAAATGATGACGCCTAAGAAGCTGAGATAAAGGATATTTTGGCCGCTAAATAATAGAAGAAATATCCCCATTGCAAATAAAATATTGCCGATAACTACAATCAGGGGATGCGCTAATTTTTTTAATAATGCGGTGAATGAAGTTTGCAATAAAACGATAACGATGGCGCTGACTAAATATAAAATACCGACCATGCGTGCGCCAATTGTGTGATTGGCGTAAATCGGTAGTACATCATAAAATTGGGCATAAGCGATAAAAGTAAAAAAGCTGGCGAGCGTTAATAAAATATACGGTTTTTTATTTAATTTTCTTTGATTATTTTCAACCTGCGCGATGGAAACTATTGGATCACGTGGAATGTTTAATGCAAAATAAATCGCGACCAATGAAAAAAATACCGGTGCTAATGGTAAATAACGTAAATTATAATGGATAATTAAAGCACCTATTAAAGATCCCACTCCTGAACTTAAATTTAAGGCGATATTCATATAAGAAAAGCCCCTTAGGTGTGCACTTTCTTTAATATTTAACGCAATGGCGGCTAACAATACTAATGATGCAATGGCAATTAAGGCTCCTAATATGAGTGATAATAAGTACCACAAGAAAATATTTTGAATATGCAAGACAGCTAAAATAAATATGATTAAATAAGTGATGGTTGAAAGAATTAAACTTAAAACTGCCGCTTGTTTTTTGTGAAATTTCTTGATGGCATTTGCGAAAATCAAGGAAGCCGAACGTAAACTGATAATGACTAAAGCGGTGACGATTGAAATATTCAGCGGAGATAATAATTTTTCTTGGGCGAGCCACACAGGATAAAAGGGTACAAATACAAATAAATTGAAGCTAGAAAAAAAGCGCGCTATGTAGATATGTAAGACATTATCTTTCATCAATCACCCACTGTTGGGAATCGAGCTACTCCTTAATATAATGGGAAAGTGAGGAAGAGGCAATGTAACCTGGATGTAGTCTGGACGTAGCCTGGATCGTAGATCCAGGATCCTTAATCTCCTGGATCTACGATCCAGGCTACATCCAGGCTACTTCCATATCCACAGAATGCCTGGATAAGCTTGTGGATAACATTGGGAAAACGCAATTAAAACGCCGAATAGCAGCTTGTAGCAACGAATTGTTTGAATTGCTTGCAGATGTCAATTTATCGACTGCATAGACCAACGATTAAATAAAAACGAGAACACCCAAGTGTTCTCGTTTTTTAATCTTGTTAAAGATTAACGGTTTTGACCGCCGTGACCACCTTCCTGATCTTTCTTTTGACCGGGTTTTTGATCGGTGCGACCCGTGCCTGGAGTTTTTTGTCCTTGGCCAGGCTTATCATACTGACCGCCGAGATGTTGTTTTTTTGGATTTATCATAATTGTTTCCTCCTATAAACACAAAAACAGTCACCAATGATGAACTGTTTGTGTATGAATAAATATAGTAGTTTTAATTTTAATTACTGAAATGCCGTTTATAAGGTCTTGCATTTATTAGAGATTATTTTTAATTAATTACTTATATGTTATTGATATCAGGCGATCATTGGTGCAAAAACCTCGGGATCGCAGATGACATTAATGATGACGGGACCATTTTTAATTGAAAAAGCTTCGCGTAATTTCGCGTCGATTTCATCATTATTGGAAATCGTGAATCCGCTGGCGCCGGAGGATTTCGCTAATGCTGTAAAATCTGGATCAACTAAAATTGTTCCGTAAGCTTGATCTTGTTGAGCGATCACGCGCTGTAATACCCCATTATTAAATACAATTAAAATTATATTTAATTGACATTGTACGGCCGTATTAATCTCACCTAATACCATTTGAAAACCACCATCGCCACAAATTCCTACGACCACATGTTCGGGTTTTTCGAGTTTAGCGGCGATTAATGCGGGCAAACAAAATCCCATGCTACCCATACGATTACTAAGTAAAACAGATTGATAATGAGTCAGTTTCATGTAGAGGAGGGCCCATGCAATGCAATCACCGATATCAAATCCAATAATGGTATTAGGTTTATCGATATAAGTATTTAATTTCTCAAAAAAGACTTTTTGATGTACCGTATTTTTTTTATTTTCGATTAACGTATTTTCATTCGAGATTAATTTTTCGTGTGTGAGGCTAGCAAATTTAAGTAATTTCATTGAATAAGAATCTATACATTGTGCGAGCAGTGATACGATATCGCTGATGCGACCTAATAAAATTCTTTTTTGCACGAATTGATGACTGAGTGTCGTGATATCAGGTTCACACTGAATTAAAGTGCGAATCTGATTAATGTTTTTATCTGTGATAAAATGCACGAGATCATCTACACCCAGCGCTAAAACCGTTTTTGCTTTTTGAATAACTTGAAACGCTTCTTGATTAGCTGGCGCACCATATAAACCCAAAACACCAAAATAATTCGGATGTCTCTCGTTGACAATTCCTTTTCCTGCGAATGAACAAATAATAGGGGCATGAATTTTTTCAGCTAAGCGTTCTATTTCAGCACCCGCACCGAAGGCTCTGGGACCCACCACAATTATAATATTGGGTGATTGGGTTAATTCAGTCGCAACAATTTTAATGGCTTCATGGGGTGGCGCCATGAGTTCCACAGGTCGGTGAGTATGCAGATTTAATGTGAAATCACATTCTTGTAATTGTACATCACGTGGAATGGCTAAATGCGCCGGTCGATTATTTTTAATGATGTAACCCAGTGTTATTTGCAATAAACTCGGAACTTGTTGTGCATGCTCTATTCCTAAACTACAGCCACAACATGTACTTAATAAATTGACTTGATCGATATCTTGAAAATGCGAAAGATTGCGTTTTAATGTGGGAATTAAACCGGTTAATGCTAAAACCGGTGCACGATCTAAATTCGCATCGAGTAATCCGGTTATTAAATTTGATGCACCAGGACCGCTGGTCGCCATGCAAACACTTAAGTGATGAGTCAGTTTTGCTTGCGCAGAGGCTGCAAATGCCGCTGCCGACTCATGCCGCATGAGAATCCACTCAAGATTGGGGTTCCTATCAATAGCATCCATTAACGGCAAAATCGCTCCGCCAGGATAGCCGAACACATAACGAACGTTATACATTACTAAAGTATTACAAATTAAATCGGCAATATTCATAGCGTTATCTAAATATTTCCTTAATTTAAGCTATTAATTACTTAAATATAAGCTATTTTGGGAGAGAGAGTAAGTTTATGAAAAGAGTCTTGCTTATACTCTTTAAAAATTAAATTTTTATTTTGTGGTTAGATTTGCACACGAGGCTCATATAATCGTACGCCATTTATATGTGGGTTTGGAACGACACAGACAATAATGTTTAATGAGTAGAAAATTCTGCGCGTAGTTCATCATATGCTGCTTTTAATAGCTTCTTGTTGTTTTATTTTTTGAGTAGAACCCTCTGAATATAATGCTAGGGTGATAACAGGATTATTTTGGATATTCATATAATTCTGCTTAGCGAGTTCAGTTTCTAAATGCCCTAGTACTTTTTGCTGATTACACAAATACCCATTATAAATGGTTTGAGTTATTATAAGCTCAAATTGTGTTTTGGGTTTATCTACTTTTGGGAGTAAGGGTAGTACACAAGATCGATATTCAGCAAGCGTGAAAACGATGTCAGGATTAGTAAGTGGATCATTAATCAGCTGAAAATAGTGGTGATTACTATAATAATTAACCCAGATGGCTATCTATAACCATTTGATTAATAGGCAATAAGATTGTTGTGACGTGTCACAACAATTGGGAACTAAAGGGGGTTTCAGTGCCAAAAGATATTACCGTCAATCTTTTTAAGGATATTAGCGATCTTATTGATGATGTAAAAACTAACCTTGCACATTACGCCAATACAATGCTGGTAACATTGTATTGGCGGATTGGGCAGCGAATTAACCAAGACATTCTTAAAAATGATCGTGCTGGGTACGGTGAGAAAATTATCAAACAGCTCTCTAATCAACTCACACTACAATATGGCAGTGGTTTTGATATTCCAAATCTCACCAGGATGATACGTGTTGCAAAGCTATATCCAAAGCCGCAAATTGTTGCAACGCTATCGCAACAATTGTCATGGTCGCATTTTGTGAAATTAGTCTCCATCGACGATTCATTAAAGCGCGATTTCTACACGGAAATGTGTTGTTTGGAAAAATGGAGTGTTAGAAACTTAAGGCAAAAAATTGACGGCATGCTCTTTGAGCGCACAGCACTTGCTAAAAAACCAAAATTGATTATCGAAGCAGAATTAAAAAAATTAAAAGACGGTGATATAACCAATCCTGATTTATATTTACAGGATCCTTATGTCCTTAAATTTCTATATCCAAAAACAATTTCTTCAGAGCGTCATCTTGAAGATGCTATTCTCAGCGAATTACAAATTTTTATTCAAGAAATGGGTAGTGATTTTTGTTTTGTTGCCCGGCAAAAAAGAATGAGCACTGGAAAAAATGATCGATATTTAGATTTATTATTTTTTCACCGAGGCATGAAAAGACTAATTGCAATCGATCTCAAATTAACTCCATTCCAACCTGAACATGCTGGGCAAATGGAATGGTATTTAAAATGGCTTGATAAGCATGAAAAACGTCTTGGCGAAGAAAAACCACTCGGTATTATAATTTGCTCTGACAAAGATCAAGAAGATTTAGAGTTACTTGAGCTTGGGAAAAACGGAATACATGTTTCACAATATTTAGCAGAATTACCACCACGAAAAATTTTTGAGAAAAAATTGTGGAATGTCATTGAAAACGCACGCGAGAAATATGCAAGATTAGCGCAATTATCTGATGATAATAAAACAGAGAAGTGAAAATGAATTCACAATTTAAAACACTATTACCCCTATTTGATTTGATCGATCATACTCATTTACAGCAAGATTTTTTTCAGAATGTCAATCGAAAGCTATTAAAAAAGCAATTGAATTTGAAAATCATGCCGCAGCAGCCAAGACACTTTTAATCGAAGCTAATTTATTTATATTCTGATCGCTGCGTCTTCGTGTTAGAAAAAAAACGGCTTACTTCTCCAACCCTGACTCGCGTCGCACCACCTCATAAATCGCGCTCCAATCTTTTTTTTCTAATCCTTGTGCGAGCGCCGCGATCATTCTACCGCAAACAATATTCGCTAATTCAGGCACTACACCAGAATCTGCAAATGATTTTTGAAAAATATTTAAATCTTTAATTCCGCCACGCATATCAAAATTAACCTGATCAAAGTCACGTTTTTTAATTTTTTCGATATACAATTTAATGGCTGGATGAGCATAAAAATTCATTAAAAAATCATGAATAATATCAAGATTAAGCCCATTTCTTTCTGAATAAACATACAATTCAGAAATTAATTCGAGGCTGGTTAAAATAATATAATTTAATGATATTTTTATAACATTGGCATCGCCTGCATTTTTTCCAATTACCAGAATTTTTTCAGAATAGGTCTCAAATATGAATCGACATTTCTCGATTGCATCATTATTCCCTGCGACTAATGTCGTTAATTTTCCAGCGAGCGCCGCCTTAGGCACGCCTAATACATTCGCTGCAATGTAATGCGAAGCTTTTTCTTCATGTAATTTTTGCAATAAATTCGAGGTTGAAGGTGAAACGGTGGATGTGCTCATGTGAATGGTGCCTGGTTTAAGACACTTTACAAAATGCTGAGTGGTTTCCAACACCGAATTATCATCATATAAACTTGTAATCACAATATCCGCATTTTTTACTGCATCTTGCAGGGAGTTGGCTAATTCAGCCCCCAAATCCACGAGGGGTTGGCATTTCTCCGGGGTCCGGTTGTGTACGATTAAAGGAAGGCCAGCTTGAATAATGCGGGTCGCTAATGCGCTGCCCATTTTTCCACAGCCAATTAATGCAATATTCATCATACACATCCTCAGTTTATTCTTTAATATAGCAGAAGGGGTATCATTCAATAGATGGCGGAATAAAGGTAAATTTTAAGAAATTATCTATCAACGATCTTGTGTACGGATGACCTGGAGACGAGAAGATTAATAAATTACTAAAGGAAAGTACTAATGTTCGTCAATAGATTTACATGGCTACCTAGCGGAAAATCGAGACAAATCTCGTTTCCGTCAAAAAGCTTACACGGATTTAAAGAACTTGCAAAAGTTGAATTAGAATTGACGAAGCAATTAATTCTATCGAAAATTATCTGTCTGATATTATTGTTTTTGTAGCTCATAAATTACATTACTACTTGCGCCGACCGTTTTTAAAATATTTTTTTCCACTAATTTTTTTAGTTCTCTTTGTAGCGTTCTTCTTGTCACAGGTGTGCCTCGAGTATTAGCGCTTTATTCTGCATTTTAGACAACCATTCTTCAGATAAACTGGTTGCTTCCAAAAAACCTCGAGCGCGCTCGATAATAGTGAGCTCATTGGTGATGGAAAGTTTAGGCATAAACATTCTTGATTCCTCTCTTAATTCATCTTACTGGTGTCGCAAGAATGTCGCGAGATAGGTCGCGGGAGTGTCGCAAGAAAAATAAATTCAATCAATAAGTTAAGCTGTTGTCACGTGAGCGATCAATAAAACTTTCAATTACCCACATTTTTTGAAACTGTAAAGCTAATGACGAGTTGTTCTGAGCGTGAAGCTTAAATTATCCTCCTCACTCGTCATCTTCCTCCGTAGGCCGTGCACAGTATAAAGAAAAGCGCTTAAATAGCACGGCCGAAGAGTGGAAGATCCAAATCGACGAAATTAAAAAATTAACCATTTAAGATTATTTAAAATTTTTAAGATGTGTTTTTTTCAGTGCTTTAATTTGGTTTATCCCGACTTCGGCCGTGAAATTGCAAGTTCTTTTTCAGTTTATTAGACGGCCTGCGCGGGATAATGACGACGGAGGTGAGTCTAAAAAATGTGGGTAATTGAAAGTCAATAAAACCCACCTAGAAATCAGCTCCAGAATTCCGAGATAATCATCCTGCATAAACAAGCAGGAGAAACAAAATACTAGAAACAATAGATACGACTCTCAACTGGGTCCAATTACTATGTTAAGGGTTTAGATAAAAGAATTTTATTTTTTAACTGTACGTTGGACAAATTTTTTATTAAGTTGGGCGGTACCATATAAATTTTCTATACCTCTTCTTTAATTCTGTCATTTTGTATGTCTTTTATTGAGTTACATTCCAGTAATGTAAAGTCATTGAGAGCTTCTACTTTATGAGTAACATAAGGAGAAATTTCTATTACAGCAGGGGCTTCAATTATTTCAGTGTATTTCTTATCAGTTCCAATTTTTCTGTAGGAAAGAATAATTTTACCCGTCAGTAAAATAAACATTTTAGGATTGGTTGCGGAGTTTTCCCCTTCATGATAAGTATTTCCAGACAAGGATCCCTCTTTCCTTGTAAGAAATACAAATTCACTCTGTTTTCTTGAAAGGGAAAGCTCTGCAGTCAAACCACGGTCATCTTCTCCTATAATATTAAATTTTTTTATTCGGACGTATTCACTATTAGACATCCTGTTCTCCCATTGTATTCGCTTTTTTTTGAGATTAAAAAAGAGTTTTATAAAAGCACAGAGCAGCGTTAATATCCTGATTTTTTCGGCGAGAAAAAAGAAGGTAAAGGAGCTCCTCTATGCTGGAAGCAATTGTAAATTGTGTTAAACGATTTCGCGAGAAGATTTATCAATTTTTTCCCTCCAAACAGAGATGATCCGCCTTAGCATAGACTAGCCTGCTAAGTACGCACCTATTACGAGATTAAGTAGTGTTGAAATTAATATCAAAGACCGGGGTCGCCGAAGCAGATGACACTACGGCCAGAAGAGGAAGATTGGTTTGATTAGTTACGCATAACTAATACCGAATATCCCTGGTTAATGTAATTAAGTGAAATAAAATGAGACTATTACAGAAAAAACGCAACTCTAGGATCTAGGATTGCCGAATGGGCACCTGGTCGTCGCTTCGGTAGTCCTGGGTTCTCCCTAAAAAATATTTGTGCGATTTTGAGTAATTGAATACGGATCATTTTATTTTGATAAACTCAGATTTTCCTCTCAATATTGCTTAATACAAATTAGCAGTCACGTTCAAAGCTGATGTTTTGGGGGCCCTAGGGCCTATTATTTGAGAATGACTGAGCACAGATGTTCGTCATCCATACTTAGATTGGCAGTGTATTTATCCAGGAATTGGTGGACTTTAAGAAGCATGTCCTCTTTTTTAAAATTTAAAATAATTGTATTATTTTTATCATAAGAAATAGTTCCATTCGTATTTTCACTAAATAATATTAATGCAGTGGAAACATAATAATATTGGTTTTGATCATTTTTACTGAGGTTAAAAATAATTTTTTTGTCTAAGTAAGTAAATGTCAATGAATCTTTGAACCAAGTTAAGGTTTCATATAATTTTTGTAAAGCCATGCGTAGTGCTTTATTTTCGTTAAATAGTCCAGCAAAGTTAGACTTATATTTATTCCGCCATTCGATTGTGGAAAGTAAATTGTTAAACATTGCAGTCATATAGTGAGTATCTGGATCAAATAATTGTGTCAAATCGCGGCGTCTATAGTAATGAGCGAGGTGAAGCAGCCATACTGCCGATAAAGATTCCCGGACTGTCGGTGGGACTCCATATTTAATAAATATGTTATTAAACAAATTAGGATGATTTACAAATACGGTATCTAAATCAAAACTTGAAACTAAGTTAATGAGTTGTTGATAAAGAATTCCTGTCCAGAGTAATACATAGCTATTTATAGAACCAAAATTTTGCAGAATTAATTTATAAAATGCTAATGCATTTGCATTTTCATATAATACATTTAATATTTTGAATTTTTTAAAAAAATGATAGGGTGAGGACATACCAGCTAGAGTTTTAGTTACTTCATAATTTAAACGTGCAGCATTTTGATTTTTTAGAGTAGAGATATGCGTCGGCATACTTGCTTCTGCTGCATCCGAGAGCTTGAACTTAAATCGCGACAGTACCCGGATGGCTCGTAAAATTAAAAATGGATCAGATAAAATAGCTTCTTCATGTGGTCTTATAAACATAAGCTGTTTTTGCTGGATATCGTCTATGCCGCCCACTGGATCGAGTATTTGTTCATTTTTGATGTGATAATAAAGTGCATTACAAGTAAAATCTCTTTTTAATGCATCTTCTCGTACGCTAGTCGTTCGATATAAGATAGCGTAAGAGTGCTTTCGGATGATTTTTTCTGGATTCGACTTATCCGTAATTGAAGTCAACGGTGAAATTTGTATGCTTTTGAGTTCAGAATTTAATAAAAAAACAGGATATCGACTCCCGACTAAAATACCTTCTGAGGAAAAAAGGCTGGTTATTTCTAGCATGGATGCGGTGGTAACTAAATCGTAATCATGAGGTTCAGAATCTAAAAGATAATCTCTAACGGCGCCACCCACTAAGTAAGTCTCATGCCCTCGCGCAAGTAATCTCTCTATGATTTTATTCACGTATTCAGGTAAAAGAATATGGGCAGGGAACTGTTTTATTTCGTTATCCGAGTCTTTTTTTTCAGGCTCAATCGAAACTGCAGTTTTATTTTCAGAAACAGGATCAATTAAATCAGGCTCAGCATCAGCGATCAGATCAGCGATTGCAATCTTTTGCACACTAGCAACATCCGTCGCCGGTACGACAGGTTTAATCAGTTTTTCTAAAAAAGATTTCAGTTCTAAAAGATTTGTCTCCTCTTTAATAGAAATTTGTATATCAATATGCTTTAAACATTGTGCATAATACTCTTCTGAACGGGGCCTATTGGAATCTTGTTCAACTGATTTTTTGCCTAGCTCACACAAACGATAGATGTCACCTAAAGCCATATTAAGAAATATGGCTTGCTGATTATCTATATTTTTTTGACTTAATAAATTCAGGCAATGCGATGAAGCTTTTTCATAGTTTTTTTGTTGAATTAATTGATTAATTAAATCTTCATCCTTTTGAGCAACTGTTTTTGGCGCTGTACCCGTGGTCTTCTTTTTCCGACGACGACTCTTAGATTTTTTTGGACGCTCCTCTTGTTTAAGCTCATTCTGTTTTCTTGAATGAAAGTATTTTCGTCGAGACTTTTGTGACTGCAGCTCGACTTCAAATGCTGTTGCTGCTAGTCGATTTTGCATTTCCTGCAATCTTTTTACTGACCATGCCGGCATTAAAATTGAATTTATACGTATAGCTTCGTTAACATCTTTTTTTAATTGGATTTCAATTGCTTTTTCGGAAAGGTATTTATTAACTACCGCTGGAAATGCAAAAAATGATTTACGAATAGTAATGATTTTTAATTTAAAGCTAAATAAGAAGAATATCTGATTCCACAAAGGATCTTGCCAGCTTGGATTGCCGGCATCTTGAAAAGAAGTTTTAATATAAACATCAGCTAAAAATTCGCCGCAAACAAGAATATCCGAAAATAATTTGATTGTGTCTTGACATAAATTGCATCCCACCTTTATTTCATTAATAAGATACATCGAGTCTAATTGATCGCTATTTTCTGCGGCTTTAGTTAAGAATAATCTAAACTTCTCTAAATCGATTTTCTCGAATTCTTGGATGAAAACCACAAGACTAGCCATATATGATTGTAGATTGCAATGATAGAATTGCAATGCGTATAATAAACATAAATCCAACAATTCAGAAGTAGCAAGGTTATTTATGATGTGTTCGGTTGTTTGCTTATAAAAATTTTCAAATTTACTGAAATTTAATAGTGAATTTAATTGACTGTTTTTGGCATTAAGTTGATTGAGAGGTAAAAGTGTGTATGAGAAATATAATTTAGCCAGCAAATATTTTGCAGTTTGTTTTAAGTTGACCGAGCAATTCCATTCAATAAATATCTCTAATAACTCGCGTAAAACTAGCAATTCATCCAGCACTTCAGCATTTTTGGTAATTTTAAAATTATGCAACTTATAATCATTTAAGATACTAATAATAAACAAAAAATAATGATTATATTTTTCTTCGTGTGAGCTCAGCTTATTTTTCTTATTAAAAGATTTAATAAATTCTGTGGCTGTTGACTCGAATTGATAGAATAAATCATCTTTTCTTGAAATAGAATAGATTAGATAATGACTAATTATTATAAATAATTTATTTAAATACGACGGTGTAGTATCCTTCTGTAATAAGGCAAGAAAATTTTTATATTTTGTATCAAGCTCGTCAGATTCTAATAAGCCAGATTTGGCATCGTTGAAGGTTTGTAAAAAACTATTGAAATATATTTCAACTGCAGCATCGTCGATTTTAAAAGTTTTTGGGGGTGTCATATATTAAAGATTATTAATTTTTAAGTTTGTCGTATTAATCAGCAGAAATTACAGGATCTTATAGGATTTAAAATAATCATTCAAACTTTAATCGATGTTTACAGCCATGAGCAAAACGCTACAAGGATTTGGTGGTGGAAGCATTAAATCTTTTCATTATTTCAATCGGTTGTATGCGCTCAAAAGTGCATAAAAGCTATACAATTTAGCCACAATGAGCGTATACTATTAAATAGTACGTTTTAGTATTCGGAGTTGCTTGCGGCTTACAAATAATGGCTAAAAGTCTCTTTATAATTCCAGCACTTAATCCTCGCGGTAACTCTTCATTTTCTGATGGCTTAGAACGTGTGTTAGATGAAAAAATTAGAAGCCTCAATATATCAAAAAAATTTTTATCTAGAGTGGAAATTAGACCCAGAATCAATTAAGTATAATGTCTTTTTAAAATTCGAACTCCACGGCCAACTCAGCACTCCAGCACTAAAACAAGCGATAATAAACTTTATTAATTACAGTGAAAACCAACGAACTTTCTTTGTTGAAGAAAATGAAGAAATTAAGCAAGTGATTGCTGATAAAATTAATAACATTGATTTTGGTTTCCATGATTTAACTGATATGCGGAATCAGAATGCAAAAATAACAGCGATTTTGCATAATATTCATCATCACATATTTAATCTTCAACAATGTCCCCTTTATAGATTTGATCTTATAAAAACCGGTCAACAAAAATATATTTTTACAGTTAATTGGCATCACATTATTAGCGATGCTGAATTTCTGGAGCAATTTGTAGAATATATTTCAAATGAATATAATGCTATCGTTTCTAATAATGTATTTAATCATCCATGTATTTGCACTGCAGAAGAATATATTCAATTTGAAAAAAATAACTATCAATCCTCCGATCTAAAAGAAGACATCGATTTTTGGAAACAAGAGCTTAGTGAAACTGATTTGAGCGTGCATTTTTCTGATATGAGATTCACAGAAAAAGAAGAGGAAGAGCAGCAATATTTTACTTTAGATCGCGATCTCAGTGATAAACTACAACAGACCATTAAGGAAAATAACACCACATTATTTCTTTTGTTGTTGAGTGCTTTTTCTTTACTTATTCAAAGGTACACTAATCAAACACAAATTGTTTTACGTTTTCCTGTGAATATGCGACCAAAAGCATTTAAACGTCTTCTCGGCGTATTTGTAAATACGACATTAATTAAGATTGATATTAATCCAAATATGACTATCAAGAAATATATTTCTACTGTTTACCAGCAGAGAACGAGATCTAAACCCCATCAGAGAATTCCATTATTTAATATTGTGTCTGGCTTACGCTTTGAACAGAAGTATGTTGAAAATGCATTTAACGCAGCCATTGGTGAAACTATTCTTGAACTGACGCAACTCAAGTTAAAAGATTGTCGTTGCACTGCGATAATTCGCGAACTCCAGCGTTTAGATGATTTGGGTTGTTATTTTCAAGTTAAAGAGCAAATCTATCTCGCATTTGATCATAATGGAAAATACTTTGACTCGGCAAGCACTCATGAGATTTATGAAAATTTTAAAATAATTCTTCATCAATTTGCTGAATATCCCGACAGACTTTTGCAAGACGTGCAAATCGTTACGACAAAACGACGCTCGCAATTGTTATTTGATTGGAATAATACTAATGTCGCATATCCAAAAAATAAAACATTGCAACAATTGTTTGAAGAAGCAGTAGCAAAAGCACCCGATAATATAGCAGTTGTTTTTGAAGGACAACAGATGACGTTTGGTGAACTCAATCAAAAATCGAATCAATTGGCATATTTTATCCGTGAACAATACATACTTAAACATAAAAAATCTTTACCTCCTAATACATTAATTGGACTTTGTGTGGAAAAATCGGCGGATCTTGTTATCGGCATTTTGGGAATTCTTAAAGCGGGTGCTGCGTATGTTCCATTAGACCCTGATTATCCCAAGGAAAGGCTAGAGTATATGATTGCGGATAGTCGGTTACACTTCATTGTAACGCAGCAAAGAGTGCTGGAGCAAAATACTTATCTAAGCACACTACACCCGAATGCGTTGCTTATTTTAGATGATAAAATTGTTAATGCGCATTTAGAAAAAAACAGTATGGATAATCCCGTTGCGATCAGTAGACCACAAGATTTGGCCTACGTCATTTACACTTCTGGATCTACTGGGAGACCCAAAGGGGTCATGATTGAACATCAGAGTGCTTGTCATTTAGCTTATGTACAAAAAGATTTTTTTAATTGTAATGAAAACACGCGTAGTTTACAGTTTTCTTCGATTTGTTTTGATGCTGCCGTCTCAGAAATTTTTGTGAGCCTAATCAGCAGGAGTTCGTTATATATAATACCTAACGAAACTAAACAAGATGCCAATAAATTAATTCCCTATTTAATAAATAATAAAATTAATTTAGTGACGTTACCGCCACCATTATTAGCGGTATTTCCAGATACATCACTTCCTGCATTAGAAACATTAGTGATTGCTGGAGAGAAAGCCGAAAAACAAATAATGGATAGATGGTCAGAAGGTAGAATTTTTATAAATGCGTATGGTCCCACCGAATATACGGTGTGTGCTTCGATGCATGTATATAAAAAAGAAGATCGCGCTACAAATATTGGAAAACCTAATCCCAATACACAGTTTTATGTATTAGATAGTCATTATAATCTGGTTCCAGTTGGTGTGCCGGGTGAGTTATATATTGGAGGCATGGGCTTAGCCCGAGGATATTTAAATCAAAAGAAATTAACCAAAGAAAAATTTATTTCTAATCCATTTGCTAAAGAGATAAGTCTTCCGCTGAATGACAAAATCTACAAAACTGGCGATTTAGTGCGTTGGTTACCAGATGGAAATATTGAATATGTTGGCCGAACTGATTTTCAGGTAAAAATACGAGGATTTCGTATTGAATTGGGGGAGATTGAAGCAGTTTTATCTCATCATTGGAGCATTCGCCAAAATGCTGTGATTGCATTTAATGAAGAAGGTCATAAATATTTGGTGGCTTATTATGTAGTGGCAGAAAACCAAGAACCGCCGAGTTTTGCAGATTTAAGAGGATATTTAGCAGAAAAACTGCCGGATTATATGTTACCGAGTGCATTCGTGAAATTAGACGCTATTCCTTTGACCCGCAATGGTAAATTAAATCGAGATGCATTACCAAAACCAGATTTAACTTCCACAGGCGAAAATTATGTAGCACCACAAACGGATGTTGAGGTTGCGCTATGTCAAATTTGGCAAGAATTGTTGGGCTTAGAAAAAGTTGGAATACGTGATGATTTTTTTAGACTGGGTGGTGATTCTATTCTAAGTATTAAATTAACCTCTCGTATGCGTACTCAAGGATTAATCGGTTGTAGCATAAAAGATATTTTTGAACAGCGCACAATTGCATGTTTAGCACGCTATATGCAAACAGTGAAAACTACTATGCTTGCACCAGAAGAAGGAAGATTAACTGGCACATTTGATCTTATACCTATTCAAATTTGGTTTTTTCAGCAGAATTTTAAGCAACAGAATCATTGGAACCAAGCATTTTTAATTAAAGTGCCTGAATTAGATCCAAAAAAATTAACAGAAGTGATTCAGCAATTAGCCGCACAGCACGATGTATTACGTATAACCTATTTAAAATCCCAAAAAAAATGGCGGCAACAATATCACGCGCATATTGCCATACTCGCATTAAAGATTTTGGATCGCACTACGATTTTTGATAAAGAACTGCAAGGTATTCTCACAAATTGGCAAAATCAATTTGATATTGAGCGAGGACCGCTGTGGCAAATAGGTTATATACACGGCTATGCGGATGGTAGCGCGCGCATTTTTATTGCTATGCATCATTTAATCATCGACACAGTTTCCTGGCGCATTTTAATTGAAGATATCCAGACGTTATATGAAAGCAAGGAATTGTCTCCAAAAACGAATAGTTATCGTCAATGGGTAACAGCCGTTCAAACTTACGCGAAAAAACACGAGTCTGAAATAACTTATTGGAAAGAAGAAATTAGTGACCAAATTGACTATCCTCAATCTGAACAAGCAACCCTAAAGGTGAGAAATATTCATTTAGATGAGGAAGAAACTCAGCAGCTTTTACATCTAGCAAATCAGGCCTATCATACCGAAATTAATCATTTATTATTAGCCGCTTTAGCGATGGCTTTAAAAATCTGGCATCAATCCAATAGAAGTTATATTACTTTAGAGGGCCACGGTCGTGAAGCTATCGATGAATCGTTAGATGTGAGTCGAACTTTGGGATGGTTTACTACGGCATATCCCGTCAAATTAGAATTACACAAAGATCTTTCCAGCAGTATTAATGCGATTAAAGAGCATTTACGTGCTATACCAAATAATGGTATTGGTTATAGTGCATTGAAATATTATCTAGCCAACGATGATTTAAGAAATCACAAGTTACCTAAAGTTAGCTTTAATTATTTAGGTCAGTTTGATCGGAATGCTAAGCGTTTTTGGCAATTAACCAACGAGCCTGCCGGTATTAACATGCCAGAAAATGTGGATAATATAATAAATATAATCGGATTTGTGTTAAATGGTCGATTACAATTTAAGATTGCCTGCTCTCTCGATCTGACCACCACAGAACGATTTGTAGAAGCTCTGCAAAAATCGCTGGAAACAGTGATCACGCATTGTGTTAAACAAGCGTCACTACAAAAAATGGTTTATTTACCGAGTGATTTTTTTACGGTCGAAACAGAAAATGATTTATCGCATATTCCACTCATCGCTAATCAAGACGCATACCAAGAATCATTTGATATGAGTGAAATACAAAAAGCATATTTAATTGGAAGATTAGATATTTTTGAAATAGGCAATGTCGCTAATCATGTTTACCAAGAATTATATTTTCGAGATCTAAACGTTGTACGTTTAGAAATGGCACTCAATAAGTTGATCGAAGCGTTCCCCGAGATGAGAACCGTGTTTGATACTGCGACTTTGCAACAAAAATATTTACCGTATGACCAAAACACAAGTTATACCATTAAAATTATAGAGTACGATGAGAGATTTTCAGAGTCTAGCATCGAGTTTATTCGAAAAGATCGCTCGCATAAAGTATACAATGTAAGTCAATATCCCTTATTTGATTTTCAAGTATCAAAATTTAAAGATGTGAGTATTTTACATGTTAATATTGACTTGATTTTATTAGATGCTGAAAGCAGAGCTTCATTATTTGATTATTTGAAACGACTTTATGAGGATTTAAATTTTACCATAGATAAACCGAAAATTACTTTTAGAGATTATCAATCGTACATCACATTATTGAAATTATCAAAATGGTATCAACGGGATAAAAAATATTGGGCCAGCAAATTAGACACTCTGCCTTTACGACCTAGTTTGCCGTTGAAATGCAGTCCCGAAAATATAAAAACACCACGTTTTTCGATGAGTAATAGACAAATTAAGCAAGAGATTTGGTTAAAATTTAAAAATCAAGCCAACAAAAACAATGTTTCTTATTCTTCAGCTCTACTCGCGTTATATGGTTTAGTTATTTCTTATTGGTCCGATGATCCTAGTTTATTAATTACAATGACTTTATTTAATCGCTATCAAATTCATCCTGAGGTCAACAAATTATGGGGTGATTTTACCGCGACCAGTTTATTTGGATTCCATAGACAAGGTAAAACGATTAATGATTTTATTCAGTCGATTCATACCAACATGTGGGATGATATCGATCATCGATTATATTCGGGAATGGAAGTGCAAAGAGATTTATTAACGTTACGCCAACTTGACCCAAAACAAGCCGTTTCTTCAATCGTCTTTACTAGTCAAGTGAGTGGTTACCATGAGAATGCTGAAGAAAACACGTTTATCAATGACAGCGAGATTATTGAAAAACGTTATTTTTCGGTGCAAACGTCACAAGCTTGGATAGATTTGCAAGCGATAGAAAAAGAGGGTGGATTTACCAGTGGATGGTTGTATGTGACCCAATTATTTGATGAAAAATTTATTGATTATCTTAATGAACAATATTGCAAATTAATTGAATATCTAGCTCTGTCTGATTGGAATTCTCCCATTCCTACTTTACTTCCTGCTGCTGATCATCAGCTCATTGAGTATGCGAATATAGCTAAACAAAATAAACAGTCAACGACATTATTGACTGATTTTGAATTACAAGTCAGAAATCGCGGGAATAAAGTTGCCGTTATTGACAGCAAAGGGACGTGCTCATATGCAGAATTATCCAAACATGTTGATAATTTATCGCGTCATTTAATAGAATCCGGCGCACAAAAGAATAAATTAATGGCCGTATTATGTGAGAAGGGACGCTGGCAAGCAGTAGCGTTATTGGGAATTTTGAAAGCGAGAGCGCCATATGTACCATTGCAGGTTGATTGGCCATTGGGAAGGATTCAGGAAATATTAATTGAAGCAAAAGTAAAACATCTATTGGTTTCAACCATACAATGGGAAAAAATAAAACATACCTCTATTGCGCGTGATTATGAAATCATAATTTTAGAAAAAACAGCAGAATTAATCCATACGAGCGAATTTAATGCTTTTCCAACGATTACTGCTAACGATCTTGCTTATGTTATTTTTACTTCAGGCAGCACGGGAAAACCAAAAGGGGTGATGATTAGTCATGCCGGCGCGATCAATACGCTTCAGGCTATTAACGAACGATTTAATATTAATAAAAACGATAAAATATTGGCTCTCTCAGAATTGTGTTTCGATTTATCCGTATATGATTTATTTGGATTGTTAGCTCGCGGTGGAACGATCATATATCCAGAACAAGCTAAAACAAAAGATCCAAAATATTGGTATGAACTCATCACAAAGCATAACATTACGATTTGGAATACCGTTCCTCAATTAATGCAATTATTAGTTAATTATGTCAAAGAATCAGCACAAATACTGGATTCTTTAAGGCTGGTATTAATGAGTGGCGATTGGATTCCTTTGAAATTACCAGAGAAAATTAACAAATTAAATCCCAATATAAATGTAATGAGCTTGGGAGGCACGACTGAAACCAGCATTTGGTCGGTTTGGTATGAAATTAAAGAAGTTGAATCGCATTGGACATCTATTCCTTATGGCGTCGCGATGCCGAATCAGAAAATATATAATTTAAACGAATTTGGTGAACATTGTCCCGTTGGTATATTGGGCGATATTTATATTGGCGGAGAGGGAGTTGCATTAGGGTACTGGCACGATCCTGATAAAACTGCGGCGAGTTTTATTCGGCATCCTACGTTAGGTAGATTGTTTAAAACTGGAGATTTGGGTCGTTGGAATCATTTGGGGTATCTAGAATTTGAAGGACGGAAAGATCATCAAGTTAAATTAAATGGATATCGTGTCGAATTAGAGGAAATTTTCGCAAGATTGATCCAGATACCTGATATTGACGATGCCGTGGTTCTTTTACAAGATAATCAGATTATTGCCTATATAGTTACCGATAAATTTGATGTTAAAAAATATAAGAAATTTCTAATTCAATATTTACCCGAATATATGCTTCCCCGTGAATACTTTAAATTAAAAAAATTACCTTTAACCGCAACAGGAAAAATTGATTATGGCGTTTTACCTAAAATTGAAAATAGACAAAATAAATTTGTTCCACCTAGGACCGAACTAGAAACTGATATCTGCAAAATTTGGCAAGAATTACTTGAAATACCGCGTGTAGGAATTCAAGATGATTTTTTTCACTTAGGCGGTAATTCCATTCTAGCGATTCAATTGGTGCATCGAATTAAACAAGCATTTGATACACAAATTTCGGTTGCTGATATCTTTCAACAAAAAACGATAAGCGACTTAGTTACAGTTATTAAAGAAACGACTAGTATTGTTATTCCGGTTAGTACACGTAAAAAACCCGAACTTTCATTTGCCCAACAACGTTTGTGGTTTATTGAACAATATGAACGTGGAACTACCGTTTATCATATTCCCATGTTATTTGAGCTCGTGGAAAATGTGGATCAATCCGCTTTGCAACAAGCATTACGAGCAGTAGTGAATCGACATGCTGTTTTGCGCAGCGTTATTCGAGAAGATGTAGCAGGACAAAATTATCAACATATATTAAATGAAGATTTACCGATCCAGTCTTATCAACTCAAAGATGAAATTTTTTATCACACTCAATTAGCCAAGGATATTAATACGGTTTTCGATTTAGTCTCAGAGTATCCTATGCGCGTATGCTTGTATGAAGTTGAGTCTAACGGACAGATTTATTTGCTAATTAAAGTGCATCATATTGCGTTCGATGGTTGGTCTCAAGACATTTTATTTAAAGAACTCGAAGCTTTTTATGGATTTTATACTAAAGACATCGCATTAAAGCTGCCGTCTTTAGTTATCCAATATAAGGATTACGCAGAATGGCAACGTAATTATTTACAAGGTGAGATACTCGATGAGCAGTTACAATATTGGCATAACAAACTCCAGCAATATGAACCTGTTCTACTTCCGTTAGATAAAATACGTCCCAAACAAATTAATTATCAAGGTGGGGAAATTGTATTTACTTTATCGCTTGAATTATCGAAGCAGTTAAGGAAATTGGCGAAAAGGGAGGAATGTAGTTTATATACACTTTTACTGACCGGCTTTTATCTCTTGATATACAAATATACTGGACAAAGTGATCTTGTACTTGGAACACCGGTGGCTAATCGTGATCACGCGGAGGTAAAAGATTTAATCGGTTTTTTTGTAAATAGTGTGGTTCTGCGCGAACAAATTAATATTAATAAAGATATCCAGTTTTTTCTACAACAGGTTAAAACGAGTTTAATTGAAACGCAACGCTATCAAGATTTTCCTTTCGAACAATTGGTTCAACTATTGGTGAAAGAGCGTGATACGAGCAGGCATCCTATTTTTCAAATTTTATTTTGTGTGCAAAGTTTTGGAAATCAATCCAGTCTGCTTGAAAATAAATTACATGCAATAGCAATCGAAGAAAAATTCATTACCGCAAAATTTGATTTGTCACTTTATATAGATGATAGCCAGACCGCTTTATTAGGAAAATTTAATTACGCAGTGAGTCTGTTTGAAGCACAAACTATCGAAAGAATCGCCAAACATTTTGAGATAATTCTCGATGCGATGGTAACCAACGTCAAACAGAAAATAAAAAAATTAAGTCTATTGAGTCCAACAGAATATCAGGAAATTATATATAACTGGAATCTACCACAGCAAGAATATCCACAAGATAAAACGGTACAAGAATTATTTGAAGCGCAAGTACAAAAAACACCAAATAACTTAGCGGTGATATTTGAAGACAACGCATTGACCTATCAAGAATTAAATCAAAAAGCCAACCAGTTGGCGCATTTTATTCGAGATCAATACTATAAACGCAATAAAAAATCACTCTCGCCCGATACATTAATCGGACTTTGTGTAGAAAAATCTTTTGCTATGATGATCGGAATTTTAGGGATTGTAAAAGCTGGAGCCGCTTACGTCCCCCTAGATCCAAATTATCCTAAAGATAGGTTGGAATTTATGATTGATGATTGTCAAGCAGAATGGATTGTCACCCAGAAAAAATGTATAGAACAAGATAGTTTTTTAAATAAATTATCTCATTCTGAACTCATTATTCTCGATGATGAAACCATAGAAAATAAACTAAATCAATGCAGTAAAGCAAATCCTATTCATATTAATGTTCCCAAAGATTTAGCCTATGTCATTTATACTTCTGGATCTACGGGTAAACCCAAAGGTGTATTACAGCCGCATTGCAATATAATGCGTCTATTTACGGCCACAGATGCCCAATTTAATTTTAATCAAAATGATACTTGGGTGCTTTTTCATTCTTATGCGTTTGATTTTTCGGTTTGGGAAATGTGGGGTGCGCTCTTTTATGGCGGAAAATTAATGATTCTTAACAATGTCCAAACCAACGATTTAGAGCAATTATATCAATTGTGTGTGGATAAATGCGTAACCGTGTTGAATCTGACGCCGTCGGTATTTTATTTATTTGCCGATAAGGCTGTACAACATGAACCTATTACACATTTACGTTATGTGATTTTTGGCGGTGAAGCACTCAATAACGATCAACTTCGACCGTGGTGGCATTATGCAAACGCTAATCATATAAAAACTAAGTTAATTAATATGTATGGAATTACTGAAACCACAGTACATGTCACTTATAAAGAGCTAAGTTCAGAAGAAACTATAAAATCCAATATTGGCAAACCATTAGCTGATTTGAAAGCCTACGTTTTAGATACGAATTATAATCCGGTGCCAATGGGGATTGTGGGTGAGTTATATGTCGGTGGTGCGGGATTAGCGCGTGGATATTTAAATCGGAGCGAATTAACTCAAGAACGTTTTATTAAAAATCCGTTGGCAAATCCTAGTCTCACTGAAATGGACCGAATTTATAAAACCGGCGATCTAGTACGTAGACATCCTAATGGAGATTTTGAATATATTGGGCGCACAGATTTCCAAGTGAAAATTCGTGGTTTTAGAATTGAAGTGGGTGAAATTGAAAAAACTTTATTACAACATAAAAGTATTCGGCAAAATATAGTGATTGCACGTGGTGATAATGGACATCAGTATTTAGCTGCCTATTATGTCGTTGCAAAAGACCAAGTAGAACCAACTAAGGAAATGTTAACCACCCATTTAGCCAAATCATTACCCGATTATATGATTCCAGCGGCGTTCGTAAAATTGGATAACCTGCCATTGACTTCTAATGGTAAGATTAATCGTAATGCCTTACCCAATGTTGAGTTTGTGAGTAGCGATTATGTAGCTCCGAACGATGAGTTAGAGGGAAATATTTGCGCCATTTACGCTGAAATATTGGGATTAGCAGGAGAGAAAGTCGGAGTTCGTGATGACTTTTTCCAGCTCGGCGGTGATAGCATTCTTGCTATCCGTCTAGTGGCTAAGCTGAATAAGTATTTTAATTGTGATATTAGAGTGAGCGATATTTTTGAATTTAAGAAAATAGAAAATATCATAAACAAAATAAGACAGGAATATCTCAAAGATCATTTAGATGAGAATCAGCCATATCAAGAATTTAGTTTATTGAATCAATCATTGTTAAAACATTTTGATCGCAGGGTCGTTGAAGATGCTTATCCTGCGTGTTATTTACAAAGTGGTATGCTTTTAGAATCGAGCAGACGCCAAGATGGAACCTACCATGACGTGTTTTCTTATAACATTCAGCGAAAATTCAATCGAGAAAGATTTTTATCTATATGGAATCAACTCATATCCAAACATGCTTTACTGCGTTGCAAATTTGTTTTATTAGATAATGGCTGGAATCTTGTCGTCATGAAAAATCGCAAGGCGACATGTCGAATTGTAATTGAGGCAGATTCCAATCAACTCATAGAAGCTGAGAGGATGCATGAATTTGATTTCGCTAAACCAGGTTTATTTAGATTAATTGTCAACCGTTTTAACGATCACTTCAATTTTATATTTTCTTTTCATCATGCTATCACCGATGGTTGGAGTGTTGCCTCTCTAATTAATGAATTCATTCAAGCTTATCAGTTTGACAGTGGAGTTGAGGACAATATTCCAGTCATTAGCTATGGCGAATTCGTTCAAAAAGAACAATATGCACTTAAAAATGCAGAACAAATTAATTTCTGGAAAACCTATTTAATTGACTATGTGCCCATGCAAGTGAAATGGAAATTCAATCAGTCGATATCGAAAAGTGGTCTTTTTAGTTCGATTCATAGATTAGAACCTAATTATGTCACTAAGCTACTAAAGCTCAAATATGATCACGCAATTAGTATTGATAGTGTGTTCTTGAATGCATATCTTTTAACGCTGGCTCAATTTACCAGCCGCAATGATATTGTTATTGGTTTGGTGATGAATAATCGCTTAGAAAAAGAGGGTGGCGACCGCTTATTTGGACTCTTTTTAAATACATTACCTGCACGATTTAAGATTGATTCCATGCTGGATTCTACCGCCATATTTAAGGAAAAAGTCAAATTATATAATTATAAAAATATTCCCTATGGATTTATTAAATCCTTGATGGGATTTGATGTTTATCAATTTTATTTTAATTTTATTCATTTTCACACTTTGAGCGCAGATATAGATCAGATATTTGATCCTAATAGCTTTGAAAAAACCAATATTCCATTTCTACTCAATATATCTCAAGTTGAATCTGATCGTTTCACCTTATCACTGGTTGCGCATGACGATTTTATTGACCCAGCTTATTTGGATTATTTCAAAGAATATCTCATATTTAATTTAAGATCGATCTTAGATGGCACTACCCATGAATTTAAATTAACAAATGCGGATTACCAAAAAATAATAAATACTTGGAATCAAACTGAGGCATTGTACCCACAAGATAAAACGATTTATCAGTTATTTGAAGAGCAAGTTAAAAAATTCCCCAATAATATTGCCGTGCTTTTTAAAGACCAGACTTTAACCTATCAAGAATTAAATACTAAATCGAATCAGTTAGCCTATTTAATTCGCGAACAATATCGAAACTCTCATCGGCACGCATTACCAGCCGATATGCTTATTGGCCTTTGTGTAGAAAGATCATTTGATATGATCATAGGTATTTTAGGTATATTAAAGGCGGGGGCTGCATATGTGCCTCTGGACCCAGATTATCCTAAAGACAGATTGGAATATATGATATCTGATAGTCATGCTGAATTAATTGTGACTCAACAAAATATAATAAGGAAAAATAAATTTTTAAATCGACATAAATTAATTATTATAGATTCTCCGGCTATTAAAACCCAATTAACTCATCATCAAATCATTAATCCGAGTTATATTGCGGGTCCAAAGAATCTAGCCTATGTGATTTATACTTCAGGTTCCACCGGCAAACCGAAAGGTGTGATGATCGAACATCGCGCCGTCGTTAATCATAATCATTGGATGCAACAAACTTTTGGTTTTACTGATCAAGATCGAATACTACAAAAAACGCCTTTCAGTTTCGATGCTTCAGTGTGGGAATTATTGTTACCGATTACTCATGGTGCCCAACTAGTATTTGCAGAGCCAAATAAACATAAGGATCCAGAATATTATTTAGAAGTTATGGAAAAATTTGCAATAACTAAAATACAATTCGTACCCTCGCTGCTTAGAGCGTTAATCGATTTTATTGCTGCACAAAATATTAATTTAACTACATTCCATTCATTAAAAGATATTTTCTGTGGTGGAGAGCCTTTATCGAGCGATCTAGCCGGCGAAGTTTTAAATCTATTGCCAATTAAATTACATAATTTATATGGACCGAGCGAAACTACGATTGATACAAGTTATTTTTCTTGTCAATCACTAGCAGAGATTGCCGCTATCCCCATCGGTAAACCGATTTATAACATGCAACTTTATGTATTAGATTCTCATTTTAATCCCTGTCCTATCGGCGTACCTGGTGAAATTTATATTGGGGGAGTAGGAGTTGCACGTGGTTATTTAAATCAAACACAATTGACAGAAGAGCGTTTTATTGAAAATCCTTTTGCTCGGGATCGAATGTATAAATCGGGTGATTTAGCACGTTGGTTACCGGATGGTAATCTTGAATATATCGGCAGAACAGATTTTCAAATAAAGATACGCGGATTTAGAATTGAATTAGGTGAAATTGAGCACGCATTATCGCAGTATAAAAGTATCAAGCAAAATGCAGTAATTGCACTTGATAATTCAGATCGTATCAGTTTAGCCGCATATTATGTTGTCATTGATGGTGAAGCTGAGCCTAAGATGACTGATTTAACCTCTCATCTCGCTAAAATCATACCAGAATATATGATCCCAACTGTTTTTATGAAATTGGATACACTGCCTTTAACTCCAAATGGAAAAATAAATCGACAGGCATTACCTAAACCAGAATTAATCAGTAATTTTACCCAATATACTCCACCACGCACTTCCACAGAAAATCAATTGTGCATTATTTGGGAAAAATTACTTGGTATTGAGAATATCAGCATTACCGACAATTTTTTTAGTATTGGTGGTGATTCCATTCTGAGTATTCAATTGATTTCTAAAATGCGGGATAAAGGTTTTGATTGTAAAATCATCGATATATTTAAATATCCCACGATTGAAAAATTATCCGCACATCTCAAAACTGAACCGCGTTCTGTTTTCATCGAAGCTGAACAGGGATTATTAGAAGGCACTTTTGATTTATTGCCCATTCAAAAATGGTTTTTTGAACAGACATTTTCACAATATAACCATTGGAATCAATCATTCTTAGTTAAAGTACCCGAACTTTCAGTAGAAAAATTGCAGGATGTGCTCATTCATCTTGTTAACCAGCACGATATGCTGAGGGTCAACTATCACATGCAAGATAATTCTATGCGTCAACAGTATTGGCAACAAATTCCAATTCCCAATATAAAGACGCTGGATGTTTCAAATTTGACGAAAAAAAATATCACAGAAATTTTAACAATATGGCAGAGTGAATTTAATATCGAGGACAGACCTTTATGGCAGATGGGATATTTGCATGGATATCGTGATGGCAGTGCGCGAATATTTTTTGCTTTACATCATCTCATTGTAGATACCGTTTCTTGGCGAATATTAATCGAAGATATTAAAAAACTTTATGCAGGAAAAAGTTTAGGTCATAAAACGAGTAGTTATCGTCAATGGGTCAATGCCTTACAATCATATGCAAAAGAGCATTTAGATGATATCGATTATTGGCACTTACAAAATAAAAATACATATCAAAATGTTAAAATTGATTGCTTTTACTCTAACAGTATCACATTTGATGAAACCACTACCAAACAGCTTATTCAACAAGCGAATAATGCGCACCACACGGAAATTAATGACTTATTATTAACAGCGTTGGCATACACCTTAGCGGAGTGGCAAGGCTATTCTCAAAATGCTATTACCTTCGAAGGACATGGTCGAGAGTTAATACACGATAAAATAGATTTGTCTGCCACCGTGGGTTGGTTTACCACAGTATATCCGATAACACTAGAAATTAAGAATGATATATCTAATAGCATCAAATGCATTAAAGAAAATTTACGACTTATTCCCCATAAAGGCATTGGTTTTGGGGCTCTAAAATATTATTCAAAAACTAATTTATTAACCAATTCGCTTCCACCTGTCAGCTTTAATTATTTAGGTCAATTTGATTCTTCACAAGAAATGTGGCAAGTTGTCAATGAAAATTCAGGTATCAGCATACCCGCTGTAAATTTAAGCGATAATCTCATTGATATAACGGGTATGGTCATGCAAGGGAAATTACAATTTCGCATTGAAACAAAATTAGGAAAGCGGACAACACAGGAGCTAGCAAAAAATCTGCAAGGTCAATTAATTAAAGTGATCAAGCATTGTCTGTTAACGATAAAAAATAAGAAAATAGAATACACTTTTAGTGACTTTAAAAACTATGAGCCTTATATACAATTAAACAAGTCTAATAATAAGTCTAATCCGATTTTTATTTTTCCGCCTGGAGACGGCGGTGCTGAAAGTTATTATCATAATATCGTTCCTAAGTTATCTGCATTTAATCTCATATTATTTAATAACTTTTATTTGCATCTAAGCAATTCTGTAGGAGAAAAAGCAATTGATCATTTATCGTTGGAAAATTTAGCTTCACAATATCTTCTACATATTAAAAAGTTACAACCGAAAGGTCCGTATAATTTTATGGGATGGAGCTTTGGAGGCTTATTAGCCACTGAAATTGCCCGTCAGTTAATTGCCAATGGAGATCATATCAATAATATAGTTATCATTGATTCGTATTTTAATTTTCAGCATGCAGTTAAGAATATCTACGTGTCCAATATTAGTAGAACGTTGCGAAGTAACATTAATTATAAATATGTAATAAATCCATTTAAGCTGGATGGAAATATCTTATTATTTAAGGCCTCCAAAGAAGATAGTATACGTGAGATTTTTAGTGGAAAAGATGAAACGGAGGCAGCCGAATTAAAAACAATAAATTATTATTATGTGAATGAAACGAGAGATAATCATATAACACAGTTTATTAAAGAAGCTAGGGTAGATATTATCGCATTAAAATCAAGTCATCGAGGATGGACACGATGTGATGAAGATATTGCATTAATTGCGAATATGGTGTCAGAGCGCTATGGTAATCCAGGAGGGAACCATTCATAATGGCTCATCGTGGTAAATATTTGATTTCAGCACATAGAATCTAGCGGCTATGCTGGGCGTCATTTATTAAGAATTATTAATTTTTAAGCTTTTAGATGTAATCATCAGCGAATATTATAAACTTTGCGAACTGTAGGTGTAAAAGATTTTGTGGAAATTAGAAAATCTGCGAGAATGTTGGCGCAAATGCAACGAGGATCAATATTATTTTCTCCGTCCTCAAATTCTGTTCCGCCTTTTCTGCCTGCTGAAATGTATTGTAAAATAGTCAATTCCGCGGAGTATATTTTAGATGACCATACTGTGCGCGAAACAGCGCATGCCTATTTTGGTAGACCCTCTTTGAGAGGTGTAAAAAGAAGTGCGGAAAATGTTGGGTCTGCTGGGGATCAACATAAAAGATTATGTTATCGATAGTAAACGGATTAATATTGAATGCATGCCGCTTGCGGCGTGCAATGACTAGTAGCCGCAATCTGGCGAAGGATATTGGGAAAAAAGGAGGGACTAATGCTAGATATTAAAAACGAGGTTCTCATTGCCGAAAATAGAATACGTACATATATTCGTGAAACTCCGTTGGATTTTTCTGTACCACTAAGTAAAATCACAGATGTCCATATTTATTTAAAATGTGAAAATCTACAATATACGGGTGCATTCAAAATTCGTGGTGCATTTAATAAATTACTTTCGTTAACACCATCTCAACGTGCGAAAGGTATCGTCACTGCATCGTCTGGAAATCATGGCGCTGCGATTGCGTTCGGTTTAAATAAATTAAAAATTCCGGGCATTGTATTTGTTCCTGAAAATACTTCCCCTACGAAAGTAGATAACATCCGTAATTATAAAGTTCCTCTACAATTTTATGCTACCGATTGTATGCAAACCGAAATGTATGCCATGGATTATGCAAATAAGCACAATATGATTTATGTTTCTCCTTACAATGATCCAGAAGTTATTGCAGGGCAGGGCACCATTGCCTTGGAGATCACCCGCCAATTAGATACAGTAGATGTTGTTTTAGTGCCGATTGGTGGCGGTGGATTAATTGCTGGAATTGCTGGATATATTAAATCGATTTCACCAAAAACTAAAATCATTGGCTGTTTACCAGAAAATTCACCAGTGATGAGTGAATCAATTAAAGCTGGAAAAATCGTTGAAATGAAAACTTTGCCCACTTTATCTGATGCCACCGCGGGTGGAATTGAACCTAATTCAATAACCTTTGATATTTGTAAACAATTCGTAGATGACTACCTTTTAGTGAGTGAGCAAGAAATTAAAGATGCTATTCTTACTTTAATTAAAACCCAGCATTTCTTAATTGAAGGCGCTGCAGGTGTAGCACTTGCCGCTCTGTTGAAAAATACAGAATCATTTCAAAATAAAAATGTCGTTGTTGTTTTAAGTGGGGCGAATATCGGTTTAGACACTCTGAAAACTGTATTGAAGAGCTGAGTGATGTAACTGTAGCCTGGATCGAAAATCTAAATGTAGCCTGGATCGTAGATCCAGGAAAACAGATCCACTACATCTTTGTCCCCAATTGTGTTATAATTGAACAAGTTGATAGCTAAACCTTTAATTTAACGAGGTTATCCATGGGAAAAATTAAAACTGCTACGATGATTGAAAGTGATATTGCCTATACTACTCGTAGAAATGGCAAACAATTCATTGGCAATCAGGTTCCCGCATTGATCATGCAAAAACTTGCTACTTATGGTTTAACGCCAACAAAAACGGATGCGCCTATACCTATTTTGAAGTCGTAAAACTATTGGGATATAAAGTGTAGTGTATATCGATCGCGAATTAAGCTTGAGTGATGCTGAGCAGCGCGCCGATCGTCTCATTAAATCACTAAACTTAATCCCGCAAATTCGTAGCATTGGTAATAAGGGCGCATTTATTTCGGAGTGTACCTTATTAAGTCCTACGGCACACGAAATTTTAGCAAAAGGACAAGGGAAAAGTTTTGCAGAAAACGACTCAAAAATATTTGCGAAATTTGAAGCGCTTGAGGATTATACTTCTTTAATCACTCAGAAAAAAGATGCGAAATTTCATGTTCTTTCTCTGCGAGAAATTGTTCATAATCGTATTCCCGTTATTTTCGATAAAATTCCTGCTGAATTAATAAATGAAAATTCCGAATTGTTTAGCGCTAAATTAGCATGGGTTGAATTTCAAAATTTAAATCACAACAAACTGACTTATGTTCCTGCTTTTCACACCAGTCCATTATATGCATATTCACCTTTTCCAGCTGATAATTTTGATTATAGTCAAATTTATCATACCGAAACCAGCAATGGAGTGGCCATCGGCTGCAGTTATGAGGAATCAATGCTGCATGCAATTCTAGAAATTTTAGAAAGAGATGCAGTATCGTTATTTTTAATTAATACATTTTTAACCCAATCGCCACAAAAAATTCATTTAATGGATCAGAAAACATTGCCCCAGAATATGCAACAACAAATTGAAGTAATTACGCAAAATAATCCTATAAAATTATATATTATTGAGCTACCGAATGATTTTAATATCCCTACTTATTGTGTCTCCATACATGTCGTAGATAAATCCTATGCATTTAGAGGTTATTCTGCGTCTTTCAACGCAGCTACTGCAGTAAAAAGTGCGTTACTTGAGGCAATTGAAAGTTATAATAATCCAGCCGAAACGGCAAATATCATTCTAACGTTCAAGCTTTTAGAAAATTGGCCGCATTTTGTGAAATGTGTTTTATTTGATATTCCAGAATTACTAGAAAAAAACCAATATCAAATCGTCGCTTTTAAAAATACTGTCGCCAATTTTCCGACCGATGTGCAAACAAGTTTAGCTGAACTTACAGAAATCTTGAATGCGGCTAAATTTGATATCTACTTTAATACCGTTTTTTCAGAAGAGGGGATAAATACCGTGCAAGTCATTATCCCTCAAGCTGAAGACTTTTGTGTGATTGAAAAAGGGATTATAGTGCCGCCAAAAGATCGGGGGAGGGCAGCTTTAGAATTTAATAAGATTTAGTATTTTTCAATAACAATTTCGATTAGAATAATTTATCACTCATACGCAAGGAGCAATCATGAGTATTAAGAAAACAGCTTTGTTATTCACGTTGTTACTATCTTTCTCATCTGCACAAGCTACTGTGAACACACAACCAAACAATAACGCTAACCAGACATCCTCGCAGGTATTAGCAGACCTAAAAGCGGGCAACCAACGATTCCTAAATAATCAACAGATTCACCGAGACTATCTGAAAGAGATTCGCGAAACTTCTGTGGGTCAATATCCAGAAACAGCCGTGCTCAATTGTATGGACTCACGCAATATTCCAGAGTTAACATTTGATCAAGGTATTGGTGAAATTTTTGCGGTCCGCATCGCTGGAAATATCGTAAACGATGATATTTTAGGAAGCCTCGAATACGCGACCGCAGTTGTGCATGCTAGATTAATTGTAGTCATGGGGCACACGAGTTGTGGTGCAGTGCATGGTGCTTGTAAAAATGCCGAGTTGGGTTTTCTCACTGCCTTACTCGCAAAAATTCAACCTGCAATTCGAGAAGCGAAAGAAACCATGCCTAATGCAACTTGCCAAGATCCCAAATTTATTGATGAAATTGCGCGTCGCAACGTGCAACGAATGGTACAAGAAATTCCACAACGAAGCTCGGTCATCGCTGATCTCATAGCCAAAAATAAAGTGAAAATTATTGGAGCTATGTATGACATTAGTACAGGTAAAGCGACATTTTTAGAAAATTAATATATTAAATTATTTGTCATAAAATTCGTGTCTATAAAAACTCGAAAGTTTTTAGAAATTTTCATTTCTTTTTTAAGACCAATTCCTAAAGGATTTTAGTGATTTGGGAATAGGAAATTTCAAATGCAATCGGTTAAAAAAATGTTAAAGTTTATTGGTAGCAGGGTTCTATTTATTTTCTTTGTGTGTACCACGGCGAGAGCAGACAACGTTCATTTATTACTAGCTGGTGGTGTAAACTTCTTATTACCCCATACTGAACAATTGCGCACTTTTATCATTGAGCCTTTCGCGCCTCATTCTGCCGACTATTTTCCAGGCCCCCTATTTGGATTGGGCTTCGCCTATCAAAAAAATCATTGGGCTATCGGACCTAACTATTATTTTATTTACAATAACCTTGATCAAGCACGGGGTCCTGATGTTGCAACAACGACAAGCAATTTGACGAAAGGCTATACGTATAGTCACAATTTATTTATTGATGGCGCTTTTTTCATTACGCAATCCCATTACATCAAGCCTTATCTCGGTGCGGGAGTGGGTTTTAACTATGTTTATGTCAATCAAAGCCTCGGTTTTCCATTTATAAGCCCTCTAGTTATTAGAGATCGTGCTTTTGCCTTTGCCTATAATGTATTTATAGGAATCTCGTATCATCTTACCGATTTTCTAAACCTCGATGTCAAAGTCCGCTATTTAGATTCACAGCCAAAAATCCATGACCAATTTGGAGATATCACTGGTTTAAACTATCAAAATATAGGCCTTTTTATTGGTCTTGATAGTAAATTATAGCTTGCAATGGATTAGCTCCAAAGGATTACCATTTTTCAAATTTTTCAATATTTAATTGTTAATTTAAATATTTAAAAAATGACTTAATATAAACTTAATCCTAATGAACTAAAATACGAGCCCATTGCAATAATTAAGGAACAAACATGCGAAGAAACAGCGCAGATTTGGACGAAGCCAATGATATATTACGTATTTTAAAAAATGAGCAAATCAATTCTTCTTCGGAATTTAATATGGTTATTAACAGCATACGAAAAATAACCGAAGTAGTAATTGCGAGCAAAGGAGAAATGCTAGCTCCAAGTCTCACCGCATGTGTGGCTCTCACATATTTAAAGCTGGGATTATGCCAAGAACTTGGACAACGTTTTCTGCTTGAATATTGTTTAAAATATAAAAAGAAAGATTTAAATTTTATTTTTTTATTTAATCCAAACGATTTAAACATTAATCATTTACTCATCCAATTCGGATCGGTCAATGCCACCGATGATCTCTTCGTCGGGCGTGATAAGAAACAAACTGCATTAAGTAATAAATCGATCAAATTAATTGATTTTTTAGAGAATAACGCTAAGAGTCTTTTTGTGGATCCTTTATTAAATCTTACCATCAGTACTAATGTAGAAATGGTAATCCTAAAAAATTATTGTAATCAGCAAGGATTAACTGAAGTGCGTGGGGTTAGGTCTTTTCTCTCTACACCACAATTAGTCGAGAACGCAGCTGCGATTCAAAAACAGGCCCAGAATGTAGCTCAAGAAGTTTTTAAACAGACTGCAACGGGTGTCACATCACTTTTTTGTAACGCAACGCTTTTTTCACACTCCACGAGGATAGTTGAGAATGAAAAAGGTTCTGCATTTGATGAGGATGGCGAACCTACGGTCAGATTTTCATTTTATAAACCCCAAAAATAAATATAGCTAGATTGGGTTCGACTGCAGTTCATGGTGATAAAAAAGGTTATCAGCATAAAGGATTAAAGCTATTCTACGATACTGTGAGTAAAGCGAAAATCCAGGCAAAAACATGCAGATAATTAGATTTTGCTATAGCTGCAGAACAGATGAATTAAATATGTTTACCTATTTGTAAATCCCATGCTCTTTTATATTTAGTATCTTTGCTGTTTAATTCGTCATGAGATCCACTCTCATTCGGATCAATACAACCATTCTCAATATATTTAATTTGAGATGAATTTTTTATCGTGAATAAACGGTGAGAAATAGATAATACGGGTTTTTCAGCATTCTCTTTCTCATACTCATCTAATAATCTGGCTTCAGTAAAAGCGTCTAACGCAGAAGTAGGCTCATCAAATAGGCTTAATTTGGTAAGTGCTTTAGCGAAAAATCTCGCTGCTCCAATTCGTTGTTCCTCTCCTCCCGATACGGTGGGTAAATTTAAAGACTCCATATCATCAGCGGTTAAAAATTTATTAATTACCAATTTGGCTTGTTTTATGCAATTCTCAACAGCGTTATCATCGGGTCTAAAATAAAAACCATATCTTTTTTTTATTTTTCTTTCTGAACAAGGCAAACAGTGTTTATCTTGCTCTAAAAATGTTTTATATATATAATTTTTAATCGTAATAAGAAGTTGTAATAATTCATAACTTATTTCAGAATTTGGGTCCTTTGATAGATTTTCTAATTTTAGATGATAAAGATAAAAATTATAGTCCTCTATCTCGCCCTCAGATATATTTTTTTTGGCGATTTTTAATGATGATGGAAGTTTTACAACCTCACCGTCACAGAATAAAATAATTTTATTCTGTTCTTTCGCTTCACCATTTTCCATTTTTCCTACTTGTGCATCAATATTTGAATGGAAAGTACCAATAACCAATGCAGCCCATGATCGGTTAACTTTGATAGTTTTATTTTGAGATTGTGAAGGCACATTAGGAAGCGGACGTGGAGAATTATTTTTGGCAGACATCATCAAGGTTAAAAGCTCTTGACCACGACCTTTATACCCCTCAGAAAGCAATAAAGCATCGTAATGTGCCCTATCATAATAAACAAATAATGGCTCATGCATTTGATAGAGGTTGTTATCATCGAGATTTCTCACTTCACCATCTGGATAAACAACTATAATAGATCGGTGATAAACATTCATAATCGCATTGATTGTGACATGGTCAGCCCATTCTTTACCATTTTTTATATCTTTAATGTAATCTAAAAGAGACTTTTCATTATTTGCAAAGTAATGTCTATAATGATGTATATTTGTTTCTAATTCATGAGCCGCAGCCTCTCTTAGCTGTTTTTGGTTTAAATGCAATGCCACACCTAAAGCATGGAATAAGCAATGACCATCACCAGCTACTTTCTTAAGAATTAATCCAGGATGTATTGCTGCCTTATGTCGAACTTTGGGAGCTGTAGTATCTTCATCTAAAGGACCCAAAATGCAAATAGGTAACACCATAACTGACGCTGGAGTTATTTTATATTCATTAATTACTTCCTTAATAAATTCTTCATATAAATTTGCGTGGCTTATTATTTCTTGCCACACCAGAGGAGTAACAAATTTCATTGATAAAGCATTAAAACACTTATTTTTGATGTTATTAGCTGGATTTATAATCGACTTTTGAATATAAGTAGTAGCTATAGCTTTGTAATAAGATTTTAATAACTCATATAACTGTGCTCTCAAAGCTGCTTGTAAGAAAATTTTTTCTTCATGTAATGGATCAATTAACTGGTTATAAAATTCTTTGTATTTAACCGATGTTTTTGTTTCAGATATTTCGGGATCATGCTTAGTAATAGATTTTATCTTTCTTAACTCTTCCTGAGATAACGTTCTAGACTGATCTATTGCCATTGAGCGCGTTATTTTCGAATTAAGTTGTTTTTGTCCATTTGCGCTAAGAGTAATTTCCCTAAATTCTTGTTTTGCTTTATTAACATAAAAAAGTCGTTTACCCGATCTAATGTAAGCGGAATTAGCAGCGATGCTCAGTTTATCCCAGGTGTCTTTTTCAGGAGGGGTAGACATTAATAGAAAGTCACAGTGAGCCTCATTCTTTGCTGCAAAATATTTTTCTCCATACAGGCTCAATAAGACGTTATATTTTAAATGCCCTCCTAAAACATCAACATGTTGTGGGATCCAGCCCACATAAGGATATAATGTTTCTAAATCTAAAGAATCGATAGTTTTTCCAAAAACTAGAACAGGATTAGATAAAGTGACAGGTGCGTTGTTTGGCGAGATGGGTTTAAAGCCTAATAACAATCTAAGAATAGTGGTTTTTCCAGACCCACTTTCGCCCACTAATGCAAGATGATTATCATTTCGTGCTGGAATAGATAAGGTCACATTATCTAATAATTTTTTATTGCCTACAGTTAGTGAACAATCCTTTAGGCTAACTACTTCCGCTGACTTAAGAATATCATTCTCAGTTAAAGCAATTGTACCTTTTGTGGGTGTGATTTGTAAAAAGTCCCTAATATAAAGAAATTCATTCATTTTCTTAGCCAAACCTAATGTTTGAGTGCTAATCGTAGTCAATAGACTTGAAAATTGAAAAACATATGCAACTAAAAAAACGAATTCGTCAATGTCTTCTCTATCTAGTTCATCAACTAAAATAACTACTGATACATAGGTTGCAATTGCACAGGCAGCTAAAGTATCTTTAGTAAAATTTTTAAAAAATACGAACTTACTTCCAGAACCCTCGACCTCTTTAAAGGACTCCCAGGTAGTTATCAGTTTTTGTTTTTGGTATTCAGAAGCTGAATTTACTTTTATTGTTTCGAGATTAGTAATGGTTTCCGCATAATAGCGAACCATTTTATCGGCTAAGACATTAATGCGTGTAGTATCTACAGCATACTTGGCTATAAAGTAGTCGAGCAATAAGCTTAATACGGCATAGGCTAAAAATACTCCTGATTCCGGTTCTCCAATTTCAAAGTAAACAAGAATGATGGCAACTATTACTTCAAAGGTGTTGGGAATTAATCCCACTGTAATAGCTTGATAGGAATTGCTACCGTCGTTCATCAGTCTTTTAATATTTTGACGCACCCCTCGGTGATTCAAATCAAAAACTTTAATGTCTTGCACTGAGAGTTCGCTTGTTTTATTTGCTACTTCCTCAATTAAAATATTTAAACCTGATATCTGTAACCTCTCAGTCATAAGGTCAGTAATGGATTGCAATATCAAATTAGCGGAGCGCATTCCAACGTAGGTATAAACTAATTCTAATTTTGTTAAATTAAGTGCGTTATTGAAGAGATCTGGAAAAAGAGGAGCTTCATTTTCATCTTGTGCTACTGCTTTTGCAAAAACCGCAATGGTATATGGAGCAAAAACAGAAAGTAATGATTTTGACATAGATAAGAAAATAGTGGCGACACTAAGAAGCCGGTTCCCAAAGCTAAAGCGTGAAAAAAAAGTACCATATGTTTTAAATATATTAAGAACCATATTATGAACCTTTTAAGATTATGACTTTAGTAGGTATCATTTGACAAACTGTTTTAAACGTCAATATAAAACGTGGCACATATCATGTAAAAGTACGTAAATAGTTACGGGGAATTAATGTTAAATTAATTTATTTAAAGTATTTCGATAAAGCATGTTCAAAAATAACTTTTTTTTATTGTTTGTTATGTATCAGTCGTTTAAGCTACTTGTGCCTTAAGTTGAAAGGCTTATTAAATTCTAATCAAATTAATTTATAAAATATTTCAAGGAAAAGCTAATGAAATACTCAAAGCTAAATTCAATTTGGAAAGAACTCCAAGAAAATGCAACCTTTGATACTACGGAAAAATATAGCATAGCTGACAATAATCCGGTCCAAAATTACGATCCAAAAACAACATGGGCCTGTAACGCTGCTTGTGATGCAGGATGCCGATGGAGCAGAGAAGATGAGACATCAAGTGACGACGAAAATAATCAGGAAATATCTTCAGATATACCTAAAATGGGTTTCTAATTAAATTTCTGCTATTGTTTTTCTGATTTTTAACCCTTAAATCAGTTGAAGGATTAAAATTGCATGAAGCAAGAGATAGAAATCCCATCAGATGCTGCAATGCATGGAATTAAAAATCTTTTAGATGACTATATCGGAATAACGCCAAATGATAGTATCGTAATATGTTTTTGGCATGAATGCCGAGATATAGTAACGTGGGTATTATATGAGTTAGAAGAACGAAATCAGAAATTTAAAATTTTTCCTTATGGCCATAGAGATGAAAGCAAATTTTCGTATGACCTAAATAAATTAATTGATGGGATAAAGGCTCAGAACACAAATAGCCGAATTATATTATTAATTTGTGAAGACGAAGTGCTTTCATTTTCTTCTTATTTAAAATCCCTACTGCCAAAAAGCATTGTGGTTTGGCGAATAATGAATACCAGCGCCCACTTATTTGAGCAAGCTTTTGCCTATAGAACCAAAGATTTAAAAAATATTAATGCTTGGCTTTTATCGAAATTAATGACGTCTGAAAAACAAGAGCTCCGCATCGAAAATAATTATGGTACTTCACTCAATGTCGTAATAAATAATAACAAGTTCAAATGGATTAGCACTTTTGGAGTTCAGAAAAAAAATGAAATTCTTATTCTGCCTACAGGAGAGATTAATACATTTCCTGAATATATATCAGGCACCTTCGTTGCTTTTGGTGCTATCCATGCCAATATTAAACTTCCCTTTGATACAAGGTTACAACATAACCCAATACAATTAGAATTTCGAAATGGCACGTTACATAGTTTTACTTGCAAAAATCAACAATTAAATGGGTTCTTGGAATTAATATTTAAAGAAAAGCATTTAACATCCATTGGAGAGTTTGGCATAGGAACAAATATAGGTATCACTAAGTTTGTCGAAAATAACTCTCATATCAATGAACGTTTTCCTGGTGTACATCTCGGATTAGGCATGCACTTACAAGCAAAAAGTGATGTTAGGTACAAAACACCAATTCATATCGATTTCATAAGTCCTTATGGGAGAATTTATTACAACAAAGAACATGAACCCATTGCTCTTGATCAACTTGCACGCGTTGCTCATATTGAGACTTCCCATCCTGCCAACCTCTCTGCTGAAGATGGTGGATAACAGTGACAAACAAATTCAAATATAGTGAACACATATTTGTTAGTGAGGGTGTTTATTTCAAAAATGGGAGTTTGCCAATCAAATTAATTTACAGTGGACGTTCGGGAGAATTAGTTGCTATAAGATATAACGATATCAAACTAATAACTGATAAAAAGATCCCACCTTTGGAGTCAAAATTATTTAATTCTCTACACAAGGCAGAAATAATAATTGACAACAAGGAAAATGATCTTGACGCCATTATAGAAAGAAATCAAAAATTCATTCAGAATCCAAATTATCTTAATTTTGTAATTTTACCAAGCTCATTTTGTAATATGGGTTGCAGCTACTGTGGTCAGGCGCATTCTAAAGGAGCAATGAATGAAAAAGTAGTAAAAGAAACAATTGCACGTATTGAGAGTGCGATCCAAATGATGCAGCCACAAGAAGTTTCCGTTAGCTGGTTTGGTGGAGAGCCATTAGTTGGGTATTCTAGAATCTTACAAATTAGTAGACATTTAATCGATATCGTCACAGAGAAGTCCATCAATTTGCGTGCTAAACTCGTTACCAATGGCAGTTTATTAACTATGGCTAAGCTAATAGAATTACATGAAACATGCAAAATTGAGGAAATTAATTTAACTTTTGATGGCGATGCAGATATTCACGATAAACGAAGAATTCTTAAAAATGGCAATGATAATTTTATAAAAACGACGAGTTTAATACAGGCGGCTCTCAAAGAACCCCGCTTAAAAAATTTAAGATACATTTTTCGAACTAATATCGACAAACAAAATGAAGCTCATGTTGATCAATATATACAAAAAATGTTTGAGTTAGGCTTCAATGATAAAAGAATTGGATTTGAGTTGAAAGCAGTATATCCCTGGTCCAATGATGTTTCCTCCGTCCAATTAGAAAAAAAACATTTTGCTCAACTTGAAGTAGATTGGATGCTACAGCTTTTAAGATTGGGGATGGAATATACCTTCTTGCTAAAAAAGAACGAAGTTACTTGTGTCGCAGTGAGTCCATACTCTGAGGTTATCTCCACGAATGGAAAAATTTTTACTTGTACTGAGCATCCTCTTGTTCCTCAACATGAGTTACAAGATTTTGTATCAAGTACTAACTTAAAGTGGGAAAACCGGAGTGGTAAAGGAAAATTTGATAATTTTAATCAGAAAATATTATCAAAAAAAATCCCTTGCGCTTCATGCAAATTACTCGGAGTATGTGGTGGAGCATGCCCCAAACATTGGGATGAAGGTAATATTCCTTGTCCAAGTATCAAATTTAATTTACAAGATAGATTGAATCTAGTAGCCGTGAAAATGGGATATCAAGTTATAACGGAGACAGAATTTAAAAGATTATGCTAATCAAAAAATTCTAAACAATAAAAAAGATCCTTTTATGCAAAGTAGCAGTTATGCTGTTTCCAAAAAGATATTGCATCCTGAAGACAGAATAATCCGGCTGCCTCTCGATATCTGGGCTAAGCAATTGATGGTGAGAATAAATAAAATCTCATTTTTACCAAATTTGAATAAAAGCATGGAAACTTTTGCGGCCGCATTAAATCAAGCTGCACTAATATTAACTTATAATGGTCAAATAGATAATGCGCGGCATTTATGCTATAAGGCTATCAACACGTACGCTACAATATTAGAACATCAACAAAGTAAGGAGATTTCATTATATCAAATTCAGGCTTGGGTTAATCTCGGACGCTTAGATAGAATTTTAAAACTTTTCGATAATGCGCTACATAAATTTATGTTCTTAATGGATACTGATTTACCTGATGATTTTGGTTTTCAGCCAGGTAAAGAGGCGGAAGTAGGAAAACAGGTAAAGACAACGTTAGATAAATTACAAGATAAATCTTTTGTTTATCAAGTTGCAGTAATAGAAATTGCTAAAATATGTTTGGCAAGTTCGAGATATCGTTTGCTATTAGAAATATTTCCTATCACGCTCACTTCACCTACAACATATATTCTTAGTTCTATGGCAGAAGCTCATATCATTACCAGTTCTTACCTAGCAGATAATGACCAGGCATGGAAAATTGCCTCTTTTGCAGGGGAGTTTGGCAATCCAAAATATAAATATATTTTCGACTTTCGTCGAGCAGAAATCGCGTATCTTTCAGGCAATACACAACTTTTTCATAAAATTTCAGACTCTATATTTAATTTTATTATTTATAAAACTAAAGAAAAAGATTCACTTCTACATTTGCTTTATTTTTATTTTGAATATGCTGTATTTTTGATGAAAATTGAAGAATACACAAAATCCGAATTAATATTTAAAAGATGTTATAACAATTTTATAGAAATTGGAGATGAACTAGGTATTTTTTTATGTTTACAGTATTTATCTAGTCCATGCTTTTCTGAAAATTTATTCTATGTAAAACACCTAATTAAGTTGCAACACAATACAGGATATTACTTCATACGCTCGAATAATGATCTGTGGCCAGGTTCATATATACTACATGAAATGATAGAAATTATTTCACATAAAATTAATCTATTTTTACTATCCTCATTTTGATATTCGCGCACAAGGAGTGTAGTACATGATCAGCTTTAAAGGTCGGCACTTTATGAAAGATATCATCATGATGATTGTTCCTGCATTTGCTACAAGCATGCATGGCTTATGGTGAGCGCTCAATAAAAGGCACCTAGAAATCAACTCCAGAATTCCGAGATAATCATCCTGCAAACAAAGCAGGAAAATCAAAATGTCAGAAACAACAAAAAAGAGTCTCGACTGGTTCCGAAATACTAAATATATTACGAGAACAACCATGATTTCTCCTGCAGAAGGAGCCAAAATTTATTTGGGACTTGAGCCAGTTGATATGAGAAAAGCGATGGATGGGTTAGCGATACTTGTAGCTGAGACGCTCAAACAAGACCCACAATCCGGGCATATTTTTATATTTCATAATCGTAATCGGAACAAAATAAAATGCTTGGTTTGGGATAAAAATGGATTTGTTTTATATTACAAACGGCTTGAAAAGCGCTCCTTCAAGATCCCCCGTAAAATGACAAATGGATGTATCTTGCTAGACAAACATGAGCTAAATTGGCTACTGGCAGGCTTAGATTTTTTAGCGATAAAACAGCATCCAGAATTTCAATTACAAAAATTATATCAATGACATAAATTAATGCTCCTCTAATTAAAATTGTTATCATTGGCCTGTTAAAATAGACCTTATGATAACTCAAGATGAATTATTACAAAAAAACCATTTTAGTTAATTTTTAATTTTGTTGATTTGGATCTTCCTCCCCTCGGCCGTGCTATTTAAGCACTTTCTTTATACCGTGCACGGCCTACGGAGGAAGATGACGGGTGAGGAGATAATTTAAGCTTCACTCCCATAACAACTTCGTAATTAGCTTTACAGTTTCAAAAAATGTGAGTAATTGAAAGGGCAATTGATCGTTTACGAAAAACCTAAGTTTATTATTTTGAATAAAAGCTTAATATTTAAAATAATATACGAAAGATTTTGGTTAGGATGCTTATCTTATATTCGAGTTCATTTATTTAATTTTAATTAATTTTGTAAATAATATTATGGTCTTAATTATAACTTCATATAAAATCTCATAAAAATGTAGATTAACCTTAAGATGAATAAAATAGGTTTGTTTATTTTATTATCCATAATGGTGTGTGCGGTTTAATTTATTTTATGTATATGATAGAATCATTAATAGGGGATTATTTAATATTAGTAGACTTGAAATCTTAAACTTCAGGGATGATATTATAATAGGTATTTAAAATGAAGCTACCTAACATCCTCCAAGATCACCCTTCTTTTTTATTGGCAAGCGACGTATACAGTTATTGTCATAATTTTTTTAAAATGACTGGCATTAATAGCTTCTCTTATTCCAAGGTTTATCCTGACGGCTCGCGGATGGAGCTGTGGTCGGATTCTCAAGCTTTATATCATATCTTCGTAGAAAAAAAATATTTAGCCGACTGTTATACCCCAAATAATTATGATGAAAAAAACAAGTATCTTTTACTAGAAAAGAAAATAGAAGACTGCTCTACAAATATTAGAAAAAAATACTATTTATCGATATCAGCACAACGTAATATATTTGATCATGATAATTGTTTTATGATAATTAATAAAAAAGAACAGCTATGTGAATATTTTCTTTTCTATACTTCCGTAAAATTTTTGTCTGCAATTAATTTTTATTTTAATAACATTACCTTATTAGAAAGTTTTTCGGCACAATTTAGAGAAGAAGCTAAGGGTTTGATTATAAAGGCTGATAATGACCGCTTAATCAAACCATGGCGAGATCTTACACTTGAGAAAAGCGAAGATATTAAAAAAACGGTTACCCCCCCACAATCAAAAAGAGCAATTCTTACTGAACGAGAATATCAAATTGCTCAGCATATTTTAGAAGGCTTGACAGCAAGAGAAAGCGCAAACATTTTATGTTTATCAAGGAGAAGTATTGAGACGCATATTGAAAATATCAAAAATAAATTAGGTTGCAATAAAAAAACTGAATTAGCGCTAAAAGTTCAAAAACTAAATATACTTTCTAAAGATAAATTTGAAGAATAACATGTGAGATAGAATTTTTTATAATATTTAATTTCTATTTCAAAATAAGCATTCATAAATTATAGCTCATTTTAACCTACCTATATTACATATCTTAATATTTTCCTATCTGATTTAACTAAAATATTGTGCTTAACGCGTATTTCGCATGCTGTTTATACGTAATTTTACGGATTTTAAGTCACATATAATCTTTTACAATATCCATATGTCGTACTTTTTATTTGATAATCAAAAAAGTCAGTTTATGGCTGAAACAGATTTACGAGATTCGAAATAGTGTATTAAAAAATCAAATAGTGCGAATTATTGATATTCTAATGAGGTAATTATCATGATAAATAATAAAAAATGGACGACGAATTCATGGTTAGAAAAACCAGCAAAACAACTTCCTGTCTATTTGGATCATGAAAAAAACTCTCATGTAATATCTGAGTTATCTGCTCTTCCTTCTTTAGTTGAAGCTGAATCGATTGACAATTTAATTGCTTTGTTAGCTAAAGCCTGTCGAGGAGAATACTTTTTTATCCAATCTGGTGATTGCGCGGAAAGATTTTCAGACTGTTCAAATTACATTACACAACGTAAAATGCTGCATATTTTTCAGATGGGAGATATTTTATCTAAAAATTTAAATATGCCAATTATTTATATTGGTCGTCTTGCAGGGCAGTATTCTAAACCACGCAGCGTAGAATCCGAAACAATTCATGAGATAACTTTACCTGTTTATAAGGGAGACATGATTAATTGTCACGAATTTACGGCAGCTGCAAGAAGGCATGATCCAGAGCGAATGCTCACAGCATATCAATGTGCAAAAATAATTATTGATACATTAAAAATAACTCCCATTCAAAATAGAATATACACAAGCCATGAAGCATTGCATTTACCCTATGAAGCGGCATTGACACGTTATAATAATAAAAAAAATAAATGGTATAACTATTCTACGCATTTCCCCTGGATAGGTATGCGAACTGCGTTATATGGGTATGCCCACTTAGAATATTTACGTGGAATTTCAAATCCGATTGGAATAAAAATTGGAAACGTTAATCAATTATCTGAAATAAAAAAAATATTATCTCTGTTAAATCCAGAAAATGTACCTGGACGAATTACGTTAATTCATCGTTTTAGCGCTCATAATATACAAGATTTTTTGCCAAGATTACTTGATGAAATACTTGATAGCAATCAGAAAGTTGTTTGGTGTTGTGATCCAATGCATGGAAATACACAATTAGTTGGAGATATTAAAACTCGTAGTATGGAAGACATTATAAACACATTATTCAAAGCGGTCGATTTGCATTATAAATTTGGTACTACCTTGGCGGGATTGCATTTAGAAGCGACACACGAAGATGTCACGGAATGTATTACGGATAAAACAAAATTCCAAGAAAGCTGGTTACAACAAAATTATACTAGTTTGGTTGATCCAAGATTAAATGCAAAACAATCTTTTGAGGTAGTCGAATTATTTTCTTCGTATTACAAAAGATTTTTTCAAAAATTGGCATTTGGGTAATCAATATTTATTTGGAGTATTATTATGAAAAAACAATCTACTATTATATTAGGTACATTAGGTCCTGAGAAATCAAGCAGTGAAGCCGCGGCTTACCACTATTACTCTAAATTTATTACTAGAAAAATGCGTGTCGATATTCATCTTTATGCCACATTCGATAGCGTTCTTGATAATTTAATAGCTGGAAATATTGATTTGGCGATAATACCTCATGCGTATGAAAAAATTAATCATTTTTATATTAATCCAGCTCTTAAACTTAAAAAGATTTTTGCGTATTCTACGCCACCATATGGGTTATACAAGAAAATTGGTACGGATTTTTTGAATAAGGTTTGCCAAGTTGTTTCTCATCCCGCACCAGTTTTATTAGTCGATTACTTGCTAAAACAAAAGAGTTGGAGAAATAAGTATAAATTAGAATTTGTGAATTCAACTAGTATAGCTGCGCAATTGGTTTATAACGAATTAGCAGATTTAGCTCTTACCAATGAAAGAGCTGCTAAAAAATATATGCTAGAGCCTTTCTCCGTGTATGGAGAAATCGAGATGGGCTGGTCAGCATTTTCAAATCGCGAGGTATAATATGAGTTTATATTTTCCGTTACCTAAAAGAACGGTAAAAACAAATGGTGTTGAAATTTTAACATTCGAAATAACTAATAATTATAATACTCAAATCCAATTAGCTATTATTCCACCCGGAGCAGAAATTATTTCTCATAATCATTCGGAAGTACAAATAGGTTTATGTCTAAGCGGAAGCTTTCTAATGGAAGTAAATGGCAACCAAATGATATTGAATGAAATGGAAACAGCTTATAGTGTTGCTCCTAATGAATTTCATTCAGGAAAAAATATTTTTTCTGATCCTGCTATTGGTTTAGATATTAAATGTTTAAATCCAGCAGTTCATTTTCCTGATCGAGGGGAGACATTTTTGCCATTAGTGAATCAGCGTGAACTTTCTACAGGTATTTTGATGTCATTTTTTGTTGGCCCATGGTGTGAAATTATGTTGAGTAGAATTCCAAAGGGGGCCAATATGCCATGGCATCATCATTCCAATGAACAAATTGGTATTGCAGTAAAAGGTCAATATATGATGCGGGTGGAAGAAGAAGAGGAACTCTTTAAATATGGAAAAATCTACCATGCTCCGCCTCAGAGTTTTCATAGTGCTTATAATCCATTTGAGGAAGAAGCAGTTTCATTAAATATTTTCATGCCACCACGATACAACAAACTCCCTAAATATTCTAAAAGGAAAATAAATGGTGGAATTTAATTTAAAAGAAAAAGTTGTTCTAATTGCTGGTGGTAGTAGTGGCATTGGATTCGCTGCTGCCATGCAATTTATAGAAGAAGGTTGTAATGTTGTGATTGCTGCCCGGGATCAAATCAAATTAAACTCCTTATTTAAAACCCGAAAATTTAATCAATCCTCCGTTCATGTGTTGAGTGTAGATTTAGGCACACAAAAAGGCATAGAAGATTTTATAGAATACGGAACCTCCAATTTCAAAAAAATTGATATATTAGTTAATACTTTACCGCTGCCATTTTCAACCTATTCAATCAACAATAATATTAGTCAGGTTGATTGGGAAACAGCATTGCAAGATAAATTATTAAGTTATATAGCTTTAATGAGTAGTGTCCTGCCTTTAATGAAAAAAAATAATTGGGGCAGAATAATTAATGTAGCCGGTATCACTAGCAAAGAACCCAGTTGTAATCTGATTACATCGGGTGTGATTAATGCAGCAATTGTTAATCTAACTAAAAGTTTTTCTCAAGTTTATAGTGTTTTTAACATTTGTATAAATGTAGTGAATCCTGGCTTTGTTGCAACTGAGCGATTTGATCATTTTATTGAGCAGCAGGCGCGAGCTCATCATCAAAATAAATACGATTTGCAAACGAGTATTATCCAAACTATACCCGCTAGAAGACTCGGGAGACCGGATGAAATTGCTAATTTAATTGTTTTTTTAGCCTCTGACAAAGCAGGATATATTACAGGCACATCTATTTCTGTAGATGGTGGAGTTTCAAAGTCAACAGGCTAAATCTTATAGATGTGTATATCTAATAACGGAGGAAAATAAATGCATTGGTTTAAAAATAAAATTGTAATTGTGACAGGTGGCGCTTCTGGCATTGGTGCGGCAACTGTCAAAAAATTTTTTTCTAAAGGAGCTCGAGTAATTATCGTTGATATAGATCATAAAGGTGAAATATTGGCACAGAGTTTATCCAGAGATAAGAAGCTGGTTCAGTTTGTACATTGCGACGTTTCTTCTGCAAATGGTGTAAAAACGTTGGTACAGCATATTGAAAAAGAAATGGGGGGAGTCGATATTTTGATTAATAATGCCGGAATTGAAATCTCGGGAAAGATTGCTAATTTTTCAGAAAGTGCTTTCGATCAGCTCGTTGCCGTCAATTTAAAAAGTGTTTTTCTCTGCTCCAAAGCTGTATTACCAGGCATGATGAAACGGCGTCAAGGTACGATTGTGAATCTTGCTTCGGTGGCAGCTATTTTAGCTTGGCCAGATGATGCTATTTATAGTGCGACTAAAGCTGCCGTCTTTTTATTAACAAAAGGGTTGGCATTAGAGTGTGCCCCGTATAATGTGCGAGTGAATGCAGTTGCCCCCAGTATTACAGATACACCCATGACGGATCGTGCATTAGCTCATTATACTGACAAAGAGAGAGTCAAGAGAGAAAAAGCAGAACTCAATCCGCTTGGCCGATTAGGCAAACCAGAAGAAGTTGCAGAAGCTATTTTATTTTTAAGCTCAAAATCTGCTTCGTTTATTACAGGAACCATATTACCGGTTGATGGAGGTTACCTTGCAGGATAAAACTATTTTTACAATACAAAAATTACATACTTGGATTTATCTAAAATTAATTTTCGTTCAGCTTTTATGGAGTGGTGTATTTATTGCGGGACAGTTGGCAGTAGCTAGTCAGCCACCGATACTGACTGCGTTTATAAGAAATTTAATTTCAAGTTTTTGCTTAATTGCCGTTTTATGTTATGTATCACCTGCAAAAAAGTTTTCATTACCGCCACGCTCTACATATTTCGTATTGATATTAATGGGGCTGTTTGGTGTTTTGATTTATAACTCTTTAGTTTATATGGGATTAAATAAAACTACCGCCGCTAGCGCGTCATTATTAATTCCAACTATACAACCATGTATAACCGCCTTCCTCTCGAATTGGTTAGGAAAGGAATCAGTAAGCTTTAAACAAAAAATAGGTTTTATTTTAGGCTTGACTGGTGCAGGAGCCATCCTAACAGATGGATGGGCACTAAAAATTTCTATCGAAAATATATATGGAAATTTATTGTTGGTAGGTGCGGCACTTTCATTTTCGATTTATTCAGTGTTAGGTAAATCCGTATTAGAAATTTTAACTCCATTGCAAACCAGCACGTATACTACTGCGATTGGTACGATATTCCTATTTATATTAACTTTCTGTTGCGAAGGTTTTGGATCACTGCTTCACTCAAATATGACATTTTGGTTAAGCATGATTTATTTAGCTATTTTAATTAGCACGTTATCAATGCTGTGGTGGAATGATGGGATTAAAGTAATTGGTGCAGGAAAAACAGGAGCTTTAACTTATCTTATGTTGCCGTCGGCTCTTTTGTTGGCATTATTAATTTTGAATCAAAAACCATCATTATTACAAATAATTGGTGGATTAATTGGTTTGTTAGGCGTGTTTTTTGCTTCTGGACTAATGACTAAATTAAAAGATAGTAAAAAAATTTAGCGAGATATTTATGTTACCATTTAAAAAATTTTCTGACCCTTCAGAAATTAATGAAATTAGCGCGCTTGATAAGAATAAACAGATTAATCTAGCTCAAGGTTTATGTGATTTTCCAGCACCGCCAGAAATTAAAAAAAGTAGTAGTTTGGCAATTGAAGAAAATTTTAATATGTATTCTCCAACAGAAGGAATCATCGAACTTAGGACAACCATTGCGAAAAAACTACGGGATTTTAATCAGTTGATAGTAGATCCGATAACTCAACTATTAGTCACGCATGGTGCAACTGGAGCCTTTGTTTGTGCAACTATGGCCTTATTTAATTTCGGTGATGAAGTTATTTTATTTGAACCTTTTTATCTCAATCACAAAGAAATTCTGGAATTTCATGGTGTACATGTAAAAGGTATTTCGATTCAATTAGAAAATTTTTATTTTTGTTTTGATGAACTGCAAAGCCAAATTTCTAAAAAAACACGAGGAATTGTTATTTGTAATCCTTCTAATCCTTGCGGTAAAGTTTTTAGCAAAGATGAGTTATTGAAAATTGGAGAAATTGCTCGAAAAAATAAACTTTGGGTGATCAGCGATGAAATTTATGAATACATTACTTATCCTGGTTATTCACATATTTCATTTGCGAGCTTGCAAAATCATCAGGATTTTACAGTTACTATTTCTGGCTTTTCAAAAACATATCAGATAACAGGTTGGCGATTGGGATACGCAACCGCTCCATCCAACGTTATTAAAAAAATGACAGCAATACAAGATTTGTTATATGTCTGCGCCCCAACACCACTGCAACAAGGCATTATTGAAGCATTGAACCTACCAGATATTTATTATATATCATTGCGGCATTCGTATTTATTAAAGCGCGATTTTATGATAGATGCGCTGATAAAAATGGGTTTTACTCTTTCTATTCCGCAAGGCGCTTGTTATATATTTGCTGATTGTTCTAAATTCTTTGACGACGATGAAGAAGCAACTAGTAAAATTTTACGGCATGCCCACGTTGCACTAACTCCAGGGCGAAACTTTTATTTCAATAAGCGATTAAGAAAGTGCAGATTAAGATTTTGTTATGCAGTTGAGCAAAATAAACTTCAACAAGCTATTTATCAGATGCAGTGTTATTTTTCAAGTATGTCTCAATAAGATGTTAATAGAGCGCTGCATTCGGCGCCTTGATTATTATTATCAATTAATGGATTTAATTTATTGTTTGCTGGTCGTTCTCAATTGACCGTGCGCTGGAACTTCAATTGCATAATTAAGGAATGCATTTTCAAAAGCCTCATGGACACGATTTTTAAATTGGGTGTGCATTTACTTTTTTCCATTAGTGCTTCAACACCACCACCATCAACTGCTATTTTGTAGCGAAAAAATTTCCTCGCATTATGTGAAATTGTGCCTTAGATTCCGCATCGATTTTGGATTGCAGCGTTTCGATCTTTTTTTCTAAATTAGTAAAATCTCAGATTAGACTCTTCTCTCGTCTTCTTGACTCATTAGAAGATACTTTCCTGCATCCATTTGTGCTTTTTTATCTCCAAGACTTTTACGAGTGTCAGTCATTTGCTGAGCTCGCTTGGAATTTTCCTTCGCGTGTAAAATTTCACCTATTTTGTAGCGCAACTTAATCAAACATATTTTTAGCGACGATGAGAACTTACATACTCAAACATTTATCTCTTTTTGACTAGGATGGGGATCGAATCTCTAAATCAGATGGAGCAGTTAAATAGTCATAGTTTGCGGCGATAGAAAGCGACGGGTGTGGATTTAAAAAAAATAATTCTAATCATAGGGATGATTTTAACTTAACAGGTTTGTTAACTTCGTTTAAAAAAGTTCAATGTATGTCTTTCAAACTTGATTTTTTAGAAAGACTTAATTTTATTTTCATGGAATTTTTTGTTTTTTCACGAAAATAGATTTCTTATATCAACTTAGGTAGATTTAAAGAGAAAGAATAGTTATAGTTTTAAAAACTATACGAAAAATAAGCTTATATGTACTGGATGAATATAATGTTGTGATCAGTCTTAGAGGTTATCGCTTTAATAAAAATCCTATAATGATGGCTGATTGCTTATGCTTTGTCCAGTATTTATCGTATTAACAAGGCAAGTGATAGGATAAAATTAATTTTGTTAAATAATAAAAATAATGGAGCTGTCTACTCTTACTTTTGAAAAAGACATTTTTAACCTAATTGAACTGTTTTTTATTACATAAGTTATTAAAGAAAATTAATTAAGAAAAAATAATAATGTATAAATTAGTTTTATTTAATTAACTATTTCTAAAAAGAATCAAGATGATTTGATAGTAGCTGTTTAAATACAGATAAATGGAACAGAGCAATTACTTCAAATGAATACTGATCTGTCATACCTAAATATTTAAATAAACTGGATGCTACAAAATCAGACACGATGATTAACCACAAAAACTTGCTTACAAGTCAAAGCAATTTTTTGACATCAACTAAGGTCGAAAACATGAAACCATCTACAAATAATGCAACTACGAATGTGCCCTCACATATTCTTCAGCAAATCCAAAATTGCCCAGCTGGATATAAGCCAGTTTATGCTGCTCAGCAATACTCTTATTCTTTAACTGTGGAGGAAAAAGAGGTGGCTATTCCTACTCACCGCACCGGAAACTCTACCATACCGAATTTTACAGGAACGGTTCATGCATTTTCCCGAGTGGTTTTTGAGGCAAATGCGTATCAATTAAATACGGTGCCACCTGAGTACACAGTTGTTTTTACGGAAAGTAATACGCCAATGCAAATTGAATCTGTTAGTACGAGTTTATCGACTACAACCGCTGGAAGCACGCAATATAAGCAGGGTCGGAATTGGGTACAAGTTAATGTCACGTCAAACGGTAAAACAAACCCATTTTCTCACTGTTATTTTAAAACAACACCACAAAATGTAGTCCTCAATAGCTTGGGAATTCCTGAAGGCTACCATATTCTTTTTATGCGAGTTGCTGATGGCCAAATGCCTATATTAAAAGAAGTAAATGAAAATGTTACCTGTATGGAAGCAGGCCACAATCCTAGTGGCGTACCTCCTGCAGGTATTGGAAATGCAAGCGGTGCTACAGAAAAATTTAAACGATTATTATTGACTACTATTCCTAAACCGCAATTACCAATTATTCGAGCAGCACGACAAGTGCCAGTCAGCGCAAGCATTTACCCCTCTTCAACAGACCCAGTAAAACAGGGGACAGTTGCAACATCAAAACAAACTATACTGGAAAGGAATGAAAATAACACAAGTAGTAAACAGTTAGGCAAAGATGTATTAAAGATGGGTTTTGGTTTGTTAGGGCTAGCATTCAAAGAAGCCATGACTCAGGCACAGGCAAGTTACGAAAGAAATCAGTTCGAGGGTGCTTTTCTGGATGGGTTTGACGATAACACATACATTGCAGAGCCTAGTAACAACCGCAGTAATAATAACGCAGTTTCTACTGGGAGTAAGACCTTTAGCAGTAGCACAACTACTACTACCACGCCAACAATCAACAATAATAATAACCAAAATACATCTTCACTAAATTGGGCTCCAGCAAAAACAATTTATACTTACGCTCAAACAGGTTGCATAGGCGCTATAGTTGCTTTAACGAACGGCCGTATCGCAGTTAAATTTGAATGTAACAATAATAATATTTTAGCTAAACGCATTGATATCATTAATCCCCGAACGGGAAGAATTGAAAAAACCTTTGATTATACAAATGAGTTCAGGACCCTTTCTACAAACTTTCTTGCTGGTAGCGGACCTATTCAATTAGGGGATATGGTTATCACTGCTAATGCAGTAGTTACAAATATATCAAAGGTTTGTAGCTTACTCATTCTATGTGATCTGAATAAAGGTACCTACAGTAAGCTACTAGACGGCGTGGCTATTAGCCATTTGAGAGCATTACCAACCGGTAAAATACTGGTTGCATATAGTAATTCTTTGGAGCATCAAACCTGTGGTGTTAAAATTTTTAATCCAACCACAGCACGAATGGAAAAAAGCTATCACCTCACCAATAATGCTTATATAACTGCTATAGAAATATTGGCAGGAAATAAAGTCATTGTCGTAACTCGCTCAGTGACTTGTGAGCATTTTTCTGATTGCTTTATTCTGGATTTATCTTCAGAACAACATGAATTGTTCTGTCACCTAACTGAAGAAGATATTTATGGAATTGTATCGTTACCACCAAATCAAGTGGTGTTTTCATCACAGATAAAAAATGATTCTAATAATCATTTTAAATACTGGAATTTACACACTAAAAAATGTGTTGCCCAAATTAATGATGAAAATAATTTTTTACAGGGTTCACTCATTGAATTAAGTAATGACAGAACTTTAAGTAGCATGTCGCAAGGTCTTAAGATTTGGAATTTTACGACTCGTGTTTGTGAAAAAGTATTTGATAAAATTTCAAACCCTAGGCTAATTGCCAAATTATCGGATAGTGAGGTGATCGTAGTCAGCTCAAATTCGCAAATTCAGCTATTACAATCAGATAAAGTAATACTTACACCGCAAGCTTTTAATAATGCGTTTATTGCAAATGCTGCAGATAAACCGTCACCTGCAGTCGCATCGGCAAAAGATACGCCCGTTAATCGACCTGCTGCAGCCGCATTGCAAAAAGCAACATTTGACGATTTTTTTGGTGTAGATGAACAGATACAGGAGGTATCTCGTTTTTTTGCAGCAGTAAAAATAAATCCAAATTGTAAACAGCACTTTTTACTGTTATCAGGTTCCCCAGGTACTGGTAAAACTGAGTTAGCAAAAGCCGTGAGTTCACAGTGTGGTTTTTTGTTACGAGAATTTCCGCGGAATGAAAAAAACGATCAATATATTGGTCAATTAGAGAAGCGGATTAGCGAATTTTTTGCTGAAGCTAAAAGCCAGAAAAGGCCTATAGCATTATTTATGGATGAGATAGATGCAATATGTCCAGCATTAGAAGGTCAAGCTCAAGCAGGTCATCATAATCAAGATGCCGTTATTTCTGTGATACAAACGGAGATTGACAAATTAGTGGGTACGCAAGTGATATTAATTGGTGCAACCAATTATTTAGAAAAAATAAAGGAAGCTATTAGAAGTCGTGCTGGAACGTCAGTAATATTTAAATTACCGAATAAAGCGATCAGAAAACAGATAATAGAGCATTGTTTACGTAAAATTACTGTGGAAGCCAATTTAAAGATAGTGGATGCTGCAATATATGATCATCTTGCAGAGGCAACCCCAGAGTGGTCACCAAGATTATTAAAACAATATTTAGATAATGTAAAAAATAAAGCGGAATCAGCCATTAGTAAAAAGGAGCGTAATAAGAGAGAGATTACTAATCAAGACCTTGAATCATGCTTTGAATCCTCACGCGAAAATTTCAAACAGATTTATAAAAAAGATTTTCCAGCAGCAAATATTGAAGCTCCCAAATTATTATTACAAAAAAAAGGAGATATTTTTGTTGAAATAGTTGGTTTATCCAATGAAATTAAAACAAATCTAGCAGGTATATGTGCATATATTAGAAATCCTGCACCTTATAGAAAAAACTTGGGTGAAGGAAACGCTGTAAATAGAAATACATTATTTTGGGGTCCTCCTGGTACAGGTAAAACGGAAAGAGCGCGATTAATTGCGCAAAATAGTAATGCTCTTTTTATTAATATTAATGCGGGTTCCTATAAATATCCTGGTGATGAGAAGAAACTGGAGAAAATATTTAAGCTTGCTAAGAGTTTTGAAAAGGCAATTATTTTCATTGATGAAATTCATGATATTACTCAGATTCACGAAACAACATTACTAACAGAATTAGATGGTTTTGTTCAGCTACAAGAAAATGTGTTGGTTGTTATGGCTGCGACGAATTATCCTGCTCGAATACCACAGTCAATATTGAGTCGCTTTCCTTATCAAATCGAAGTGTCACTTCCTGATGAATTACAACGCTTAGAATTATTTAAATTGTATCTAAGAAAAACCAATATACCGTTTGAAGGTATGCTACAAAACAATGCTGAGAAAGCATATGAACAGTTCGCTAAAGAAAGTGAGGGTTTGGCGCCTAGGGATATTAAATTTCTTATAAATAGGATTGTGGTTAAACTGACTGACGAAGAAATCGTTCATAAAACTAAAGCTTTATTATCAATTGATATCGTCAAGGCTGCAATTGTTATGAAACGAAATGAATTAGGTTTATCGGAGAAAATGAGTCGAGGCCAAAGTAGCGTATCTAAGACGCCAACAGCGCCATATGAGATTCCCACACAAGATTTGCAATGTGATTTTGATATAAACGCTCAATTAGGCCAAGGGAATTATGGTGTAGTTTATAAAGGCGAATGGCAAAAAAAACCAGTTGCAATAAAAGTTTTAAACGCCAATGATAATTCCATGGAGGATAAAAATGAATTTAAAAAGGAAATTAATTTAATGATGCAGTTGAAGCATTGCAACATTGTTGGGTTTTACGGCACTTCCGTTTCAAGAAATGGCAATGCGATGTTGATAATGGAATATGTAGCGAAGGGGTCACTTTATAATATATTGCATAATAATGAAGAAAAATTACCTTGGACGGTTCGAATCCAAATTACAATCGATATCGGTTTAGGCGTAGAGTATTTGCATAGTCAAAAAGTCATCCACTGTGACTTAAATAGTCACAATGTGCTTATTACAAATGAGTATCGTGCAAAATTAACAGATTTTGGTTTGTCTAAGATAAAACATGATATTACATCACGCTCCAATTCTGGGAGTGGCAATATGCTGGGAACATTGTTATGGATGGCACCGGAATTAACTACAGGGGAAAAGACAAATAACTCACGGACAGATATTTATAGTTATGGGGTAACCATGTGGGAAATTGCTGCTCGGAAGAAGCCATTTGCAGGCATGAATCCTACTATACAAGCTCTTAAAATTGCTAGTGGAACACGAGAAACCATTCCAGCAGAGACACCATTGAATTATGCGAAGCTTATTAAAAAATGTTGGGATCAGCGTGCTGAAGAACGTCCTACAGCAACACAGGTGGTAGAGGAATTAACCGCATTGAAGTTATAAAATGCAGAAGAGATTTTTTGAAGCGGTGAAGCTTGCGCATTCGTTCTGACCATACAAAATAATTTGATAATTAAGTGGAAATAAAAAATAAATTAAATTGATACGATGATGGATTCATAGCTTTTATCGTTATGGAAATAATACTAGTGATATGATGAATACTAGAAATAGAGGGAAAAAAATATGATTACTGTAGAAGAAATGGAAAACGATTTTTTTGAGGATGAGATCCCCATCGCTGTGGCACAAGCGTATTATGATAAGTATAAAACACTACCAGAAAATCCTACACGTCTTGAGGTTTTGAATTATCATAAAGTAAGAATGATTCTTGAGAATAGTTATATAAAAAGCAATGCATTTAATAGCGCCGATGGTCGTAAACATTTACCAATTTATACGGAATTACCAAATATAAAACAACCATCAGAAAATGCTCGAATTATAGCAGAACATTTTAAAAAAATGGAAAATAAATATAGTGATGATGAGAAAAGCAAAACACAGAGTCAAATGAAGCGAGAAAAAGAAAGTAAGAATATGAGACCACTGGAAGTCATTGCCGAACAGCTGGAATTACTAGCAAAGCGAGCTGGAGATATGGATTTACTTTCTTATATTACCAAAAATGAAGAACAGCTTCATTTAGATAAATTTTCCAGTTTTTACAACAGAAAAATTGCGCAAAAAGCAATTAAAAGGACTATGCTTTGTGGTCGCTTAGTAGGGAAAGATGGAAAATATCTTGTGGGTGATGAACGAAGAATATTTTTATGTTCTAAGTTTAATGAAAATACTAATTTAGGTTTTCGTGGAGGCGATGTCCGTCTCTATTATGAGTGTAATAAAAATATTGGCCTAGAGTTGGATTTACTGGGCGATAGATTACTTAAAGATAGTAAAACTAAAGGCGTGATGCTAATTTTTAAAAATAAAGTTTCGCCTCAAGTACCAGGTTTTCATGGAGTGCCTTGCAAAAACCCCCTACAAAATAATGTAGAAGTCCTAGATAGTGCTGATAATCCCGAAAATAATCAAGATCATTTTGATGAGCACGACGAACAAAAATATTTAAATTTTTCTGATGGTCAGAATAATGATGATAGTTCAAATGATTCTGACGATTCTGATGATCCACAGACGCCCAATGATCATGTTTTACCTGCAGATGAAGATGCATTTTTTCAAGAAGATTTCGATTATTTGAATGATGTTCAATATAGTGATCAAGAAGCCTTACCTGATAATCTGGAGGATCAAGTAAACCCGAGAAATAACAATCATGTGAGTGATGCTAAATATCATTCTTTTTTTCAAAGACAAAGTCTGGAGGTTGGTTCGAATAAGAAAGAAAGAATTTTGGCTCGGACCCTCGAAATAAGCAATCGACGATTAATGTCCACTATAGTTCCTGTTAATCAAAATTCAATCGACATAAAGTCAAGCATTTTTATGGAACCTTTGGTTGATAAGAATTCTATGAAACAATCTATACTAAACAAAACACATGCAATACAAATGCAGCGCATAGGTCAGAATATCCCAACATTTAGACATGCCGCCGTACAAATACCTGAACGAATACCAATGCAAATATCTGCATCAAACAGTTTTGGTAATGTATTGCCACGACAACATGAAATGCAACCACCAAAACAAATTCAGCAACAACCGGTCCAACAATCACAAGAGCGAGGAAGGGTAAAGCAATTGTTAGAGCAAATACGGCAACAGCGTCAACAACAATTACAACAAACACAACAACGGCAAACTCAAGTAATTCAACAAGCTCGCAAATCAGATGCAGCTGGACGGCAACAGCAAACGAACCAACAAGCACATAAAGTAATGCAGCCTACTCGAACTGTGGCACAACAGCAACGTAATCAGGTAGCACGACGACAAGCAAGTTCACAGCCGCCGGTACGACAACCTGTTCGACAACAGACGCGCTCACAACCACCACCTGCTGTTGTTGTTAGAGCAGTTTCTTCAACGCGTAGATAACATTCATGATTTTTAATAATACGTTTAAGCAAAGTAAAATGATGTCATGAATTCATATCAATAACCCAGAAAATCAAAAGAGGAGAATAATGTATGGCTGATGAATATGCGGCTGGGCATGCAGCAGCAGAAGCTGCATTTAATTTTTTTGGACTTGTTGGTAATGGAATCCGGAGAAATTTCAATGCACAAACATTTGAAGGCCAAATATCCAATGCAGTTTTAGATAGAAATCCTAAAAGGTTAAGAACGCTTTTGACAAAGTGTCCAATTGATAGAAATCTAAATATGCGAGCTTTCCAATGGACCCAGGAACAGTTTACTTTTTTTAAGCAATATGCTGCTCCATGGAAGTTGGAACGTGCTGCCAGAAAAAATAATTTAGATTCTTTAAAATTATTAATACGAGATAGAGAATTGGGTGGTCATTATCATATTAACGAATTAGATTCAACGGGCTGTACTCCACTCCATCATTTTTGTTCGCATCTAAATTATGAAGCAGTGGTTTTATTATTGGCTAATTATGCAGATGTGGGGATTCCAACTCGTGTTGAAGGCTATACTGCAATTACGTTTGCAAAACGGGCATCAGCAAATAGTCCAGAATTACAAATGAACCGTGAGCGAATCATCAATCTGTTAATCCAGAAGGGTGCTACACCTGATATGGATGATGACGAAAAGGAAGATACACTACCTCATCCAGCCAATGATGTTAATGACGATGTTAATAATGATGATTTAAATCATTTCGACGACGGATATACGCCTTTTTTGCTTGCAGTGCAATCTGGAAATCTCTCTGATGCCGAGTTTATTGCTATGCAAGCAAAAGAGCTTGACCAAGAAGAAGAAGTCATTTTTGCAGAAACTGCGACTGATCAACATAATGCGCTTATGCTGGCTGCTAAAATACCTTTAGAAAATGATTCTAATTTGGAAATGATACATTGGTTATTATCAGAAGGATTGGCTGTAGATAAAGAAACGGAATATGGTCAAACAGTTTTAGATAAAGCAATCGAGTCACAGAACTTGCCACTTTGTAAATTAATTATCGCCATACGTTTATTACTATTAATTGGTAACAAACAACTTGCATT
>Ga0351887_10010_pt1 | contig 95260 bp, 91 predicted proteins | sample TotcelFGM3001L15_FD_206760 | JGI IMG/M metagenome (GOLD analysis project Ga0351887, IMG submission 206760) | Enriched cells from coal bed in the Powder River Basin, Montana, United States - Total cells FGM rep3 HSBNCT.FGM.300.1.L15 ...
TTTCCGGTCCATTCGGCTTATGGGAGCGCCATAACGCCAAACCGCAGTTTGCTGTCCACCCCACCCGGTGGTTTTTAACGGATAAAAAAAAAGAAACGTTTTCGAAAAACATACCGGTAATGAATAGATTTACAGTTGATGCTGTTTTTTCAACGAAAGACGAAAAAAGCTTTATTATTTTATCTGCCGACAAAACAGAATTTGACTGGTCTGCGTATAAATTTGCTGAAGATCAACTTCCTGCGATACTGGAAAAAAACCTTGCGGAAGACCGAAGATTATCTTTGCAAAAGAACCCATACATTCACCAAATTAAATACACACTGTATTCGGATCAAATTAAAAATTGCGATGGAAATTGCCCATACGTTATTGGGACAATTACCGCAGAAAAAGCGGGAATTAGCTTGAAATGTACATACCAGGGCATTGTTTACCGAAGCATCGACGGTATGTTTTCTATTGCGTATTTTGCGCTTGTTGCTGGGCCTGACAGACACGACGCTGACATGGGCGAATTTCAAGCCATTGTCGGGTCTTTTCAGACTTTTTAGCAGCCAATCTATTTTTTAGAGCGGAAATGCCACCGGGTGGGTTGTCAATCGAAAAAATATTGACACGATACTAATTAAGAGTATCATAAAACAATGAAATGGACGGTAAAAGCGACAAAGAAAGCAAAGAAACAGATTGCCCAATTGCCGGAATCGGTCATGCAGAATCTTGTAGCCTTGATACGGGATATTGAAAATAATGGCCCTGTTCGTGGAGACTGGCCGAATTACAGCTTTATGGGACAACACAGGCACCATTGCCATATCAAGAAGGGGCACCCGACCTATGTCGCTGTTTGGGAAGTTATGGACAAAAAAATCAATCTGGTTGAGGTGAAATATGTTGGAACACACGAAAAAGCGCCATATTGAAGATGCGGCTGTGGAGCTGCGTTTTATGGGGCCTACGGATAAGCGATGTGAAGCAATTGACGCTCTGAAAGTATTGGGGTTTGTGGATATCACCGAGACTGTTCCCTGGAGAGATTGTTTTCCTTATACGGATGAGCAAATGCCGGGGGTAAGCCTTGCCGGGGCCAGAGGCAGGGAAGGGGTTACGCAGCGAGACCTTTCGAAGATGACAAGCATTCCGCAACGGCACATTTCCGAAATGGAAAATGGCAAGCGGCCTATCGGGAAAGAAATGGCAAAAAAACTGGGCAAGGCTCTGAATATTTCATACAAGGTGTTTTTGTAGGCGTCATCATCCCTGCTTTCAGGTTGGCGGCATGACTTTTGCGGGACGTCCTTAAAAACAAAAATAAACTGACATGAAAGACAGGCGCAAGCATATCTGGGGTGAGGAAGTTGGCAGAAAGTGAAGATGATTCTTTGCTGTGGGGACCCTGGTACGGGGAAGCCTGAGGGACGGTCTCACTATTTGAACTTGGTTTCATTTCTTGCTTTTAATATTCGGAACGTATGCCACGACAATCACGAATCGATGCACCCGGCGCCTTTCACCATGTGATTGGAAGGGGGATCAACCGCCAGAAGATATTCCTGGATGATGATGACAGAAGGAATTTTCTGGATCGTCTGGCTACCCTTTTAACAGATTCCGGAATCCGGTGTCTGGCATGGGCGATGCTGGACAACCACTTTCACCTATTGCTCAGAACCGGAACCGGTTCTGTTTCGACTCTGATGAGAAGGCTTCTGACCGGTTATGCGGTATCCCATAACCGGCGATACAACCGATCCGGCCATCTTTTTCAGAACCGGTACAAATCTATATTGTGTCAGGAAGACCCCTACCTGCTCGAACTGGTGCGCTACATCCATCTCAATCCCCTGCGCGCGGGCATGGTTTCCGACATGAATCAACTCGACGCATATCCCTTTTCCGGGCATGGCGTTCTGATGGGAAATCACAAGAATGAATGGCAGGATACGGATGCTGTCCTGGTGCGATTTGGCAAGCGGGTTTCTGGAGCCAGATATCGCTACCGGCAATTTGTCGAGAAAGGAATAGCCCTGGGTCAACGATCCGATCTGATCGGTGGTGGGCTGGTTCGAAGCGCCGGAGGATGGTCTGCGGTCAAGCAGCTTCGCCGGGAGAACACCGTTGCCAAGGGGGATGAACGGATTCTGGGAGACGGCGATTTTGTTGAGGCGGTACTGGCTCATGCAACGGAAACCCGGAACCGGAAACATCATCTTTGGAACAAAGATCTGGATCTGGAGACGATCATCCAGCGGATCGGCCAGTTGCTTGACATGACGCGGGAAGAGGTGCTGGCAGCCGGTAAAAATCGTCGAACGGTTCGTGCCAGAAGCCTAATGTGTTATTGGGCAGTAGAAGCGTTGGGAATCAGCATGACCCAGCTTTCCACCCGGCTTGACATTTCCGTCAATGCGGTCAGCAAATCGGTGGCAAGAGGCAGGGCATTGGCAAAAATGCACGATCTATCCTTGATCTGAAATAAATGATCAAATGGTGAGAACGTCGCAAAACTCGTGATTTTATTGCACGACATAAAGTTGGCGGAACACATCTCAATTTTTTTATTGCCAAACAGCTCCCCATCCTGACGCCGAACAGGTATTCTGATATGGACCTGATGTTTATTGTGCCCCGTGTATTGGAACTTACTTATACATCGACCAATTTAAAACCCTGGGCTATACCGGCAGCCCCTTTCCCTTTGATCCCGTCCGACGGGCACAGCTCCGGGCCGAACTGGATGCCTATTTCGCGATGCTCTATGGCCTCTCACGGGATGAACTTCGATACATTCTGGATCCGGCGGATGTCATGGGGCCGGATTATCCTTCTGAAACCTTCCGGGTTCTCAAACAAAATGAAGAAAGGGAATTTGGTGAATACCGCACCCGCCGACTGGTTCTGGCCGCATGGGATACACTGGCAGAGAAGGGTTTTCGGCCCGGGTAACCCGGCAATTGATTCTGCACAACCGGATGGTTTCTTTCCGGACCCAGGATAATGGGCAGCTTTTTAGAGGATCGTTTCAATTCCTTTACGCTGAATTATGTTTAGTAAAGCCAGTGCTGGGCCGGTTGGATGTTTCACGCCGCGTTCCAATTGTGACAGATACCCGGCTGTCAGGTTCAAATATCGGGCAAAAACCGCCTGGCTCATATGCGCCTGTTCCCTCATTGAACGGATTTCCTCGCCGGTTAATTGCTCGACATTGATTTTTTCTTTTGCATCAAGATGACGAAGGGTGATTTTTTCATAACTCTTTTCATCGATAATGCCGGCCTGCCGCATATCCCTGGCTGTTTCTACAAGCGCCCTGGCCAGACGGCTTGGCTTTTCAATTTTCTTTTCCATATTTCACCTCCACTAAAATCCCTGTTTTTATGGCATGTTCGATGCTTTCACAGCTTGCTTCAAGCCATGCAGACGCCAACTCTTTCAGGGTTATCAGTTCATCGCTTTCGATATTTTCGCGTTCTTTCTTGGAGAAACCGTACAAAAATACGGATCGGTCGCCGCCATGAAATGCAATCAACAACCTATATCCGCCGGAACGACCCTTTCCTTGCCTTGCAACACGCTGTTTTATAATATGGCCGCCCAAATCGGCGTCAATTATCCCTTGTTCCGCCCGGTTGATCGCTTCACATAAACTGCAATCTTCAATTCGTTCTCGCCGCGCATAGCGGTTAAACCATTTCGTTTTGAGAATTCGCATCAATACCTCATTCTATGAACTATGATACTATAAACTATATTTTGTGATGGCATTTGTAAAGATTTTTATTGCGAATTACCTGTCAATCAGGAAAAACACGATGTGTCTGGTATTGGCATGGAGCAACAACTTATTGACATATATGATGTTATTGGGAAGACAAAGATCATGAACATTCTGGAACGTTCCCTGATTGAAAAAGCCGGATATGAAACCGGCTGGGAAAATGTAATCGACAGCCGGGAAACATGGGTGATGCTGGCATCTTCCCGCCACCATGCGCGGGTTCGCATTCTGCCCCGGGCCGCAGACAAAGGCTGGATCATTGAGATCCCGCCCGACCTTCTGTTTCAGGAAATGATCCGTTCCCTGCCCGAAGTGCAACAGGCAGACGGCAAAATATTGGCAGATGACAGGGATTAACTGGCCCGCGTGCTGTACCGGTCGGCAAAACTGGCCCGGTCATTGCCCAATCAGGCGGCTTTGACCTATGCGGTTCGGGTACAGGATGCGCTGAACAAAAGCGGAATCGACCGTACCGAGATTCACAGAATGTTGAAACAGCGCATCGGTCAGGATACCTTCCGGGAAGCCTTGATGGATTACTGGGCCGGTGCCTGCTCCGTCACCGGTATCGATCTTTCGGAAATTCTTCGGGCCAGCCACGCCAAACCCTGTGTTTTGCGGGACGTCCTTAAAAACAAAAATAAACTGACATGAAAGACAGGCGCAAGCATATCTGGGGTGAGGAAGTTGGCAGAAAGTGAAGATGATTCTTTGCTGTGGGGACCCTGGTACGGGCTTGGATGGATCGATCCAGTTGACTATAAGTCCCGGATAATCCCGAAACCGGTTCAGTTATACAGCCAGTGGCTTCAGCATCCTGCCGGAATGATCATTTTGAATTTTCCGGTCCATTCGGCTTATGGGAGCGCCATAACGCCAAACCGCAGTTTGCTGTCCACCCCACCCGGCTATCTGCCAAACCGGTCCCGCAACCGGCTGCCGGATTTCCCACGCCTCCCCGCCGACAGAAAACCCGGAGTTGACGGAATTGAATCCCCGGATTATGATCAAAATCATCTGATGGTCCCCTGTTGACCGTTTCCTGAACCGCTTATGGATACCGGAATCTCAAATCGCTCCATGATGTCTTTCTGTAAAACATACTGATTTTAACGGATCTGGGGGCTGTGGTTTACCGATATAATTTCGATTTATTCACCCCGCAGGGGCGGACTGTTTTTAGAAATTGACAGAATGCCAAAATTTCAAGATCCATCGGAGCGGCCTGCTTCGGCCGGGAACAGGACGCCCCTACAGTGCTCGAAGGAATATGGGATTGTCATACACTACAAACAGAAAGCTCCTGCAGAGCCTTACAAGTTCGGCGTTATCGAATCTTTATAAGCAGGTTTAAAAACATAAAATGTTGTAGTGATTAACAACAAAAAGAGTATTGTTATTATGTACCACATGAAAGCAACCGAAATATTCAGGCGACGTATTGTTTACACAGAAACATCGTTTGCAGAAATTGTATTATGGAAACTTCCAGCACCATTGTCAGGCTCAACACACAGCTATAAATATAGACTTGCCTAAGTCGTAAATGGTGTCTGTGTTCTACGATATGACAATGACGCAGGTAAAGGTGATCATCGTCATTTCGGAACAATAGAACAGGATTACAAATTTAAAGGGCCAGTGGCTTTAATTTCAGACTTTCAGCAAGACATTGCGAGGTGGAATCATGAAAACCGTAACACTTGAAGTTAGCACGCCACAAGATGCAATGAACGACTTCTTGCAGGCCTGGAGCACAGGAAAAGCAGAAGAAAATAAAAAAATTGCCTTTGCCTCTCCAGAAATTTTATGGAAAGTATTAACTGCAAAAAGATGGGGATTGCTTAAAGTCCTTTGCGGAGCAGGTCAAATCTCCATTAGAGAAGCAGCGCGCCGGGTAAACAGAGATGTGAAAAGTGTACATACAGACTTGACCGCCTTAATATCCGCTGGAATCGTAAACAGAACAGAAACCGGCGGAGTAGAATTTCCATTTGAGGCTGTAAAAGTCGAATTTTTCTTAAAAGCGGCGTAACTACTCAGGGGCCATCAGGACGGTAGATACCGAAGGCTATGTGGATGACCAGTTGAAAACACATTTTTCCGATGTGGTTGCAACGGTTCAATTAACGGATGGCCAGCCGGCCGACATCTACATTCTGTTCGAGCACAAGAGCGGACCGGACATTCTGGTACGGATTCAGGTTCTGAAATACATGGTTCAGAAATGGTTCAAATGGATAAAAGACCGGAACCAGTTTGACGGCTACCTGCCGATTGTCATACCGATGGTGTTACAGCCTGGAATTTCCGGATCTGTTCCGAAGGACATAGGGGGGCGTTGTTGACAACAGGGACAAAAATAATTCAGTTGCCGGCATCACCTCTTTATCCCTTTCCGCAATATCATTTTCACTACCGCTGTGAGCAGATATCCCCATTAGCCTGGCGATCTCAGAAACCGTTAACCCGTGCTCTTGTATTAAAATATCAGAAATCTCGGAACGAATTTTGGTTGCAAGTCGTTATGTCCCCTGTGAATCCAAACGCGTTGCTCTTGGCATATACCCACTTTAATTCAATTCGATACAAGCAAACATCTCATATTGTCCTTATTGTCAACAGCGTCCCACAAAATTCCTATGTTTATCAGTTTAAAAATATTCTTATATGACGGCTTCAGGTCAATAAAAACCACCATATTTAAACCTCCCCTTGACTTTAGTTTGAAATTATGGCTTTTTGATGACTATGGGTACTGATAGGAAGACAAAAATAAACCGCCTCATCAATCAGTGGATCACCGGCACCCCCGGTGCCGTTTCTTATCTGGATGCTTCAGGTTTCGGCCGTGATCTGCTTGTAAAGTATAAAAACAGCGGCTGGCTGGAGCCGTTTGGCCGCGGCGCATACATACGCGCCGGGGATAGGGTGGACTGGCCGGGCGCTCTTTATACACTTCAGACTCAACTCGCACTTCCTGTTCATGTCGGCGGTAAATCCGCCCTTGAACTGAAAGGATATGCCCATTACCTTCCGGCGAAGCAGAAGAGGATTTTTCTGTATGGTCCACGAGGGCTGATATTGCCGTCCTGGTTCAAGGAAGATCGTTTCGGCGTTAAATTTGTTGTGACGCGAACGAATCTCTTCCCCGCGGATAGCCGGGAGGGATTTACCGATTTCAAGGACCGTGATTTTTCGGTCAGAATAGCGGCGCCGGAGCGCGCAGCCATGGAGATGCTTCACCTGGTGCCCAAAGAGGTCGGATTCGACGAAGCCCAGTTGATCATGGAAAACCTGGTCACCCTTCGCCCGGATGTTGTCCAGGGGTTGTTGGCGGTATGCCGCTCCGTAAAGGTGAAAAGGCTATTTCTTTATATGGCGGAAAGGCAGGAACACCCCTGGTTGTCGAAGCTGGATGTATCGAAAATAAAACTCGGTAAAGGGAAGCGGATGATCATACCGAACGGCCGGTTTGACACGAAATACCAGATAACCGTTCCCGTTGACCGTGAAGGAATACCTGCGTGACGGAACAGAACCATGCACGCAATGGGCTATCGACTTGCCCCACCAAAAATTGATCCCTTTGTCAGTCTGCGGGACGGGGTCGAATAGTGATTTCGGTCCTCAGAAAGGATTCATATGCAGCACATACTCGTTTATGCCGATTCCCTGTCCTGGGGAATTATCCCGTTCACAAGAAATCGTTTCCAATTTGATCAGCGCTGGCCCGGTGTCATGGAAATAGGGCTGAACAGCGCAGGGAAATCGGTGCGCGTCATTGAGGACTGTCTGAATGGACGACGGACGGTTTGGGATGATCCATTCAAACCAGGCCGCAATGGGTTGATTGGGTTGGAACAGCGCATCGAAATTCACTCGCCCCTTGCGCTTGTCATCCTGATGCTTGGGACAAATGATTTTCAGTCTGTGCATCAGTTCAACGTGTTGCATTCATCTCAGGGAATCGCTACACTTGTCACCGCGATTCGCCGGGCACCGATTGAGCCGGGAATGCCTGTTCCGCCGATTCTGATTGTTGCGCCACCGCCGATTGATGTACCCAAAGGACCACTTGCGCCAAAGTTTGAAGGGGGAGGGAACAAGTGTGCCGGTCTTGCAGCCATATATCAAGAAACTGCGGCGACACTTGGATGTCATTTTTTTGATGCGGGACATGTCACGCCCGCCAGCCGGATCGATGGCATCCATCTTGATGCGGATCAACACCTTTTGCTGGGTCAGGCGATGGTCGACATTGTTGTCCCTTTGCTGCCACCATCGCGCTAACCGCTCCCAACTTTTTAGACTCAGAAGAGCCTGTCAACTGTTTTTCGCGCATCAATGGACAAACCCGCTTCGGCCAAGGCCATGAAACTGCGGGAAGATCAGAAGGCAATATTTTCACAAACCGTTGGATATGGAAAAAAATAAAAGGAAAAACCATGGGATTTTGGAAAACAATAAACCATATGAATTTGCAGGATTTCAGGCCGGGCATCAGGAGTACGGCCGAATTCGGTGACAAACTGGTCATGGCATGCATGGAGATAGGCCCGGAAAGGGAAGATGTCGGGCATCAGCATCCATTCGATCAGTGTGGCATGGTAGTTGATGGAAAGATTGAAATGCGCATTGGGGAGGAGCGACGGACATTGGGTGTAATGGATACCTATTTCATTCCTGCCGGTGTAATACACGGATGGAAAACCTTTGATGTCCCGGCAAGAATTTTGGATGTTTCTGCCAGATAAACCAGATTCTGAAAAGCGGTTTCCAATGAAGCATCGGCAGGCAATAACAACCCGTTTTATACCTGAAATCATTTTCACAATAGGAAAGGATTCAAAATGCTGAATAAACGAAGCTGGTTGGTAATCGGATTTTTCGTGATGGTGTTTCCGTTGATAGCATATGGGTTTAACTGCAACAAACCGGATTTTGGCGCGCGTATCGAGGATTTGAACAAGGATGGATATTTTGTCAAGTACATGGAAAAAGGCGGAATATCCTATTACAATTATACGGGTCCGTGCCGAATGGAGATGCATGATCATGTCAGTTCTTCAATTTCTTATGCCTTTATTGAAAATCAGTTGTATGCGAGAATTGTTTATGTGCCGGGTGAAAATGCCAGCTCATCGGATGTGAGACAAAGACTGGAAAAACAGGTATCGAATCAAATTGGCAGGCCACCATACGCCATGAAACAGGAGGGTGACTGGTGGGTATACCAATGGTTCAATGAAAAAGATAATTTGAAATTTAAAATTAAAGTTCACAGCAAAACAAATGAGGGTAAAGGCGCATTTTACTATGAGCCGCTTCGGGCAAAACTGAAAACCGGGAATGAGTCAAATGATCCAGCATCTCTGATGGACTGATTCTGGATATATCAGGCCTGATTCAGATCTTTAAACAGACTCTAACCCAGGCTTATCCGCAAAAAACAACAAAACAGGAGGCCCACCGATGAACAAGCGAATTATCGCCCCGGTTCAGCGAGAAACCACCTTCCCTGACCATGACTGGTTGAATGTGGCGGAGTTATCGGATGTGGAAATCACATCAGAGGACGCGAACTACCCAATTGAGTCCGCGTTGCTGACCGGTCGGACCTCAGGATGGCGTGCTTCAGCTCCCGGAGAACAGACGATACGGCTTCTGTTCTTCCATCCGCAACAACTCCGGCGAATCCGGATTCATTTTGTGGAGATCCACACTGAACGAACACAGGAGTATGTCCTGCGCTGGTCGCCGGATAACGGGCAGACGTTTCGGGAAATTGTGCGGCAGCAGTGGAACTTCAGTCCCCACGGTGCAACCAATGAGATGGAAGACCATCATGTCGAGCTATCGGATGTCACAGTGCTTGAGTTACGCATCATTCCGGACATCAGTGGGGGAAATGCGATCGCTTCTTTGGCGCAGCTCCGGCTTGCCTGATTCTGCGAACAGCCGGATCGTAAACAGCGGTGTTGTGTACCCTTCGCACCCAATCGATCTGTTGACTCACCCGTCCGGCCAACAAAAAAAGGAGCATATCCACGATATTGATTAAACAATGCCCATGCACGCCGCGGATCATTTTGCACGCCAGGTAACCACTTCCCATGGACGAGCCTGGAGACGTGCATTATATTTTTTCATCATGAACCTTTAGAATCAGGAGGGACATTATGAAACATATCATGACAGTTTTTTTAATGCTGGTTCTTGTGTCGACCGCTGGCGCTGCTGGAAAGGCCGTATCTTACGGGGTTGATGGAAAAAATTATGAGGGATATTTTATCAGTCCGTCTCCAAAGGCGCCGCTGATACTGCTTGTCCATGACTGGGATGGTTTGACGGATTACGAAATCAAACGCGCCAACATGCTGGCTGATTTGGGATATTCGGTTTTTGCCGCTGATCTGTTTGGCGCCGGCATCAGGCCTGCAGAAGATAAGGATAAGCGGCGGTATACGGATGAACTGTATCAGGACCGCGGAAAAATGCGATCCCTGTTGCAAGGTGCACTTGAAACTGCAAAATCGGAAGGTGCCAATATACATGCTGCAGTTGCCATGGGATATTGCTTTGGTGGTGCAGCGGTACTTGAGTTCGCACGGTCAGGAGCAGACATGAAAGGCTTTGTCATGTTTCACGGTGGGTTGACTACGCCGAAAGATCAGGATTATTCCAAGACAAAAGGGAAACTTCTGGTATTGCACGGCACGGCGGATACGAGCGTATCCATGGATGATTTTGCCAAACTTGCGATGGCATTGGAAGAAAAAGGCATATCTCACGAAATGATCACCTACAGTGGTGCACCACATGCCTTTACCGTGTTTGGTTCGAATCGGTACCGGGAGGACGCAGATAAAAAATCGTGGAAACGATTTACCGCGTTTCTTGAAGAGACGCTTGCGCGATGAAAAAAATATCAAACATGATCCGGTTGATCCAAGACGATTCAATAATTATGGATAAGGAGCAAAAACGATGGAATCGATGGAAACAAGATCCTTCAACGCCCTTGTGGAACAGTTTTTAGGCATGCGGTTGCCGGGCTTTCTGGCCGAAAATATCGATTTTCCGGGGTTACCGCCAGACGCAAGGGATGTTATTCTGCGCATGCTTGCGCTCATGAAGCGGGCATCATGTCCGGCAACGGAGTTTACGCCCCAGATGATTTGGCTTCTGTCCAAAGTCACACCGGGTATGCTGCCACCTGCATGGGGCGGCCGCATTCCGCCGCTTACTGCGCCGGGTCGCCATAGAAAACTTGACACCTATGTCACGAAACAAACCGGATTTTCACGTAAAGGGCGGCCGGTTTTTGTCGATATGGGGTGCGGATTTCCTCCGGTGACAACGACGGATACCGCCGGGTTTATGCCGGACTGGTCTGTGTTCGGAGTTGATCGTTCATTCGCCCGCTATGTTCTTTACGATATGGATGGCCAGTACGCCTGTTTCAACCATGACGGAAAATTTGAATATTTTCAGGCGCCAATGAAACCATTGCACGATAATCCCCAGGCTGTCAGAGATCGGTTTGAATCGCTTTTTGCGGATCTTTCCCCTCAACTGAAACGGTTGGATGATCATGCCAGTGAAACGGTTCAGGCGGACGGTATCCGGCTGGTATACAACCATATCCGGGATTTTGAAGCCGAAAATCTGAAATTTGTCGAATCGGATATCCAGGATCTTCAGTTGACATCCGCAGGGGTTGTCCGGTGTATGAATGTTCTTCTTTATTTTGAAAAAAGTGTTCGGGACAGGATGCGGGTATCGATAGGCGAATGGCTTGATGATGGCGGGTTGCTGATTTCCGGATTCAACCATCCGTTTGGCATATATGCCCGATATGCGGTCTATAAAAAAGAGGCGACGGGTATATCGCCGGGTGAATTCGCATTCAGCCTGGATAATCTGCGGCCTTTGGGAATCGGACCCTGGTTAACGATCACAGATGAAGACGAAGAGGCGGAACTGTTGGCTGATCTGACAGGCGCCATTCGTAATGACCAAATTTTCTGGGCGGAATTCAACCCGTACGTTGACAAGCTACAGGAAGAATACGGAATCTGCAAACGGGGCGATGACGGCTTTAATCATTTCACAACCGAAACGCTGAACGCGCCGCCCTATGTGTTGCTGAAAAAAACAACGGCGCTGTGGCAGCAGGTAGAAGCGGCGGGCTATACAGACGGCGCGGTAGAGGCGTTGAATCGGGCAGGCTATCAAGCATGGAAAAATCCGGTGGGCGATATTGCCGTTTTGCCGCCCAAGGGTAGTCTTCCATGATTGGATATATAGACTTTCAGTAACAGGTATTCAGAATTCAGGAGTCAGGAGTCAGAATTCAGAATAGCCTGCATGTAAGCTTCCAGTATTTTACTGAATTTACTGACTTCTTCAGTCAACCGGGTTGGCTTTCCGCCAAACCACCAACTCTTTCAAACTTCTTTGATGGGTCTCTCATTCTGACTCCTGGATTCTGACTCCTGAATACCTGAGTAGTAACGACTTTCAGAAAAATAATTGCACTGCGTTATCGGTCAGGATGACCGGCGGTCTATCGTCCCATATTCAGCCAGAGCATATAGGACAGTGCGGAAAGCAGGGTGTTGACCGAGATGGCGGCTGCGGCAAAATCGATATCGCCGTCAATTTCCTTGGCCATGACATAGCAGATCGTGGCCGTAGGTGATGCCAGCAGAATTAGGGCCGGAAGGTATTGCGTTACAGGTGTCCCGGCCATGATGAACCCGACATATCCAAATGCGGGCATGGCGATCAGTTTCAGGAAAGCGGACCCAAGCACGGGTAAAATCCGTTCTGTGACCAGATGAAAACTGAGGGATGCACCGATGATCAGAAGGGCCATGGGCAATGACAAGCCGGCCAGTATCTGAAGGCTCTGATCCAGAATCCGTGGAATGGGTGTTCCGGTGGCAGACACCAGCATTCCGGCCATGGATGACACAATCACGGGGTTTCCGATGATCTTCAGCATCATCATCAGGGTGTTGCCTTTGACATTTGGACGCGTGGAATAGAACTGAAGAATGAATACGGCCAGGATGTTTTGCAGGATCATGACAAACCCGGCAAATATACTGGCTTTGACCAGCCCATCCTCACCCAGTGCATAAAAAGAAACCGCCAGCCCGATATATCCCAGATTGCCATGAGATGTGGTCTGAACAAATGTGCCCAACAGGGCCTGATGTTTAACGCGGATAAACGAGACAATTCCCCATGCCAGAAAAAAGACAGCCAGAATGGCTCCCAGCGTAATAAACAGGGTCATCAGATCAAATTCCTGGCGAAGGGATGCCCGGGAAATGGACCGGAAAATAATGGCGGGGATGGCCAGATAAAACACCAGCCGGTTGGCCGGCGCAAAAAATTCAACCGGGATGAATCCCCATCTTTTTGCAAACCAGCCCAGAAGGATGATGATGAATATTGGCGCAATGGTATAGAGAATTTCCATGTCAGGAATTTCCGGTCTTTTTTTCAGCAACCACCATGACGACCGCAGTTAGAATCAGGGCGCAACCGATCAGGGAGATGGCACTCTGGGATTCCTGCCACCAGAAATAGGCGACAATGACGGTGATGACCGGTTCAAGTGTCGCCAGGATCGATGCCCGGGACGCTTCCAGATATTTCAGGCTGGCATAATAGCAGAAGTTGGCGCCGTAGGTGGATACCAGAGCCAGAAAAATGAGAGCCATCCATGCGGTCGGGCTTTTATGGGTGAAGGTGGTCCAGGGCAACAGTCCCAGAATGCCGATGGGCAGTAGATACAAAAACAGATTGGGCGAGCTGTAGCGTCCGGAAAAATGACGGCCAAAGATGTAATACAGACTGTAGCAGAATCCGGAAACCAGTCCGAACAGCAGCGCGGACAGGGATATGGACTGGCCGTCTCCGGCCTGGCCAGCCCTGGAAATGGCGGCAACGCCTACCAGGGTCAATACCAGTGACATCAGTTTGACCAGTGTGATTTTTTCCCGAAAAAAGATCCGGGCCAGCACGGTGACCCAGGCCGGAGCCGTATACAGCAAAACCGCGGCCAGGGCTGCGCCGCCCTGTTTGACAGCCATCTGATAGGCGCCGTAAAACAGGGACACGCCGCTCAGTCCAAAAACGATGACAAACCCGATATCTTCCCGTTTCAGCCTGGTTTCACCCCGAATGGTCGCATGAATCGCAAACATGAACCAGGTCAGAAGCGCTCTCCAGAATGCCACCTCCATGGGCGGAACGCCTTCCTGAAAGGCCAGACGGGCGAATGGCCCGATCATGGCCCACTGGGCTGCGGCTGCAATGATGAAGAAATAGCCTCTCATAACGTGATTTGTGAACCGTGATCCATCACGATGCCCCTTTTTTCATCAGTAAGAAGACTGAGGGCTGAAGACTGAAGGTGTCCCCTGCTTTCACGCCATCACCGCTGCCACAATCTGCCTGGCTTCCTGTTGTATCTGAATCAGATGGTTTCTGCCTTTAAAGCTTTCGGTGTAGATTTTGTAGATATTTTCCGTGCCTGACGGACGGGCCGCAAACCATCCGTTTTCCGTTACGACCTTCAGGCCGCCAATGGGCAAATCATTACCCGGTGCGCGGGTGATTTTGGCCAGTATGGGCTCACCTGCCAGGTATGGCGTGTTGATCTGATCCGGTGACAGATTCAGCAGCGCGGCTTTTTGGGCCGGGTCTGCGGGTTCATCCAGCCGTTCGTAAACCGGCTCGCCAAATCGGCTGGTCAGCACCTGATATTGACCGCTTGGCGTTTTTCCGGTTTTGGCCGTGATTTCGGCCGCCAACAGGTTCATGATCATGCCATCCTTGTCCGTGGTCCACACCTGTCCGTTCTTTCTTAAAAAGGATGCGCCGGCACTTTCTTCTCCGCCAAAGCCCAGGGTCCCGTCCATCAATCCATTCACAAACCACTTGAAACCGACCGGGACTTCGATCAGTTTCCGTCCGATGGCCTGGGCCACCCGGTCAATCATGGCGCTGCTGACCAGGGTCTTGCCCACGGCAACCTGTTTTGGCCAGTCCGGCCGGTTCTGAAACAGATAATCAATGGCAACCGCCAGATAGTGATTGGGGTTCATCAGGCCGCCATCGGGTGTGACAATGCCATGCCGGTCCACATCCGGATCATTTCCGAAAGCCAGATCATAATTATCTTTCAGTGCAATCAGCCCGGCCATGGCATAAGGCGAGGAACAGTCCATGCGGATCTTGCCGTCCTTATCCACGGTCATGAATCCAAACGTGGGGTCCACCGATGGATTGACCACCTGAAGATTCAGGCGGTAGTGGTCCGCAATCGGTTCCCAGAAATCCACGGCAGCACCGCCCAGAGGATCCACACCCAACCGGAGTCCGGATTCGGCGATCGCCTCCATATCGATGACCGATGACAGATCCGCAACATAGGGCATGATAAAATCGGTTTCATGAATGCAATCACACGCCATTGCCTTTTCATAGGGCAGCCTGTGAATGTCGGAACCGGGTTTTTGCAGAAGGTCATTGGCCCGGTTCTGAATCCATCGGGTCGCGTCCGCATCGGCAGGTCCGCCATGCGGGGGATTGTATTTGATGCCGCCATCCTCGGGTGGATTGTGGGAAGGCGTAATGACAATGCCATCGGCCTGTGCGTGATTCTTTCGATTCCAGCAGAGGATGGCATGGGAGATGACCGGTGTCGGGGTATAGCCGCTCCGGGACTGAATCCGGGTCGCAATTCCGTTTGCTGCCAGAACTTCAATGGCCGTGGCAAAGCTGGGCTCGGACAGGGCGTGTGTGTCCTTACCCAGAAACAACGGGCCGGTGATGCCCTTAATGCTTCGGAAATCGCAGATGGCCTGGGACGTGGCAATGATATGATCCTCGTTGAAACTGTTGGAGAAAGACGATCCGCGGTGCCCGGATGTTCCGAATTCCACCCGTTGAGAGGCAATGGCTGCATCCGGATGACGAATATAGTAAGCGCTGATCAGTTGCGGGATATGAACGCGAAGGGAATCGGGAGCAGGTTTTCCTGCCAGCGGATGAATGGGCATGGTACCTCCTGGATTGGTGGTCAGTGAGCAGTGGTCAGCAGATGCATCGAAAACGACCGAAACGATGCTCCTGACCACACGATAATGGGTGCATCCTTAGACGCAGCCCGGTCTGATCGGCCGGGCTACCGGTTTTCAGCGTATTGGTTGCAGAAGGCAGCTTCTTCAGTCTTCAGCCGTTACACCTCTTTTCATGCCAACCCCAGTTCTTTCAACTTGTCTTCTGTCGGCACCCCGTCTGCTGTCCATCCCCGGAAAGCATAATAGGGATCAAGCATTTCCTCAAGGTGACAGACCATGCCTTTGGAAGGTCCTTCCGGAAGCGGTTCGGAAGTAATCCTGGGAGGCAGTGTATCCTGCTTTCGATCAAAACCGGCCCGATGCAAAAACAGCCGTTCCGCATTAAAAATCCGTTCTCCGGCCAGCTCCAGTTCTTCCAGGGTGTATTTGGCGCCTGTTGCGGCATTGATCAGTTCCAGAATGCCGGTTGGACGGATGTTGAGCGTACCGTCGGTCAGATACCGCACCGTAAAAAACACACAGAGACCAGCGGCATCGATGATGCTGAAAATATTCTGCCACCTGGCGACCATCTCGGATTTGTCATGCCAGCTAAATGGATCAACGGAATAGGGAACGCCCAAGAGCTCGCAATATACGGTGTCTCCACGCATGTGGGATGCACCCATGGGTGAGGTGGCATAGTTGAGTCCCATCCCCTGGGCGCCGCGGGGATCATATCCGGCAAAATCCATGCCTTTTGAGACCATCGCCAGCTCCGGGTGACCATACCGGTTCCCGAGTCTCAGGCTGCCGTCCGCCAGTTGATCGCCAAATCCCTGACGATAGGCGGTCTGTTTGACCAGATCCACCAGGGCCGCACCATCTCCCCATGCCAGCGGCTGTCCGACAGTGGATTCGTTCAGGTATCCTTTTTCAATCATTTCCATGGCGCAGGCCACAGCCGATCCCATGCTGATGGTGTCCATGCCCAGTTCATTACACAGATAGTTGGCTTTGGTCAGGGCAGCCAGATCGCTGACACCGCAATCCGATCCCAGGGCATACACGGTTTCATATTCGGGTCCTTCGCCTTCCCCCTGGTATGGGCCGTCCGGAATACGGGTCACCCGGCCGCAGGCGATGGGGCAACTGAAACAGGGTCTGGCTTTGATCAGGTATTTTTTCGTAAGTGTTTCGCCATAAATCTGTTCCCAGCCCTCAAACTGCCCGGTCTGAAAATTCCGGGTCGGAAAGACGCCACAGGCGTTGGTAACCGCAGCCGTAATGGCTGTGCCGTGGACCCGCAGGGCCGGAGGCGTTTTTTGGGTAGCCTCCTTGAATTTGTTGCGATATGCCGTGTTGACTGCCTTAAACCCCGGTTCATCCGCCAGTGGAACATCCATTCTGCCCCGGACGACAATTCCCTTAACATTTTTGCTTCCCATGACCGCGCCCACGCCACCCCGTCCGGCGGCCCGGTCCCGGTCATTCATGACTGACGCAAACAGAACCCCATTTTCTCCCGCAGGTCCAATGACGGCTGTTCTGGCTTTTTCATCGGTTTCAGCCCGCATGATGTCATCACTGTCATGGGTATTTTTCCCCCAGATATGGGATGCCGACCTCAGTTCAGCCGTTTTTCCATCGATCCACAGATATACCGGTGCATTTGCCCGGCCTTCCAGAATGATCAGATCATATCCGGCCCGTCTCATCTCGGTCGGAAATTGCCCACCGGAATTGGACACGGTAATGGCGCCGGTCAGGGGCGATTTGGTGGTGATCATGTATCTGGCACCGGTGGGTGCCAGGGTTCCGGTCAGTGGGCCGCAGCTTAATATCATTTTATTGTCGGGCCCCAGCGGATCGCAGGCTGGATCCACCTCTTTCAGCAGATAATAAATTCCCCATCCCCTGCCGCCGATATAGTCTTTGGCGACCTGAGGATTCATGATTTCATGTGTTATTGTTCCGGCTGTCAGGTTGACCCGAAGAATGGTTCCCTGCCACCCATACCAGTGATGCGGCTCGTTCATTATTTTTCCTTTCTGAAATGGTATTGCACGATATGTAAACCCATATGATTCATTCCTGGATTCGTCTCCAGGGATGAAAACGACATGTTTCGATGATTCCTTTTTCCTGCAGCACGCAAAGCTCACTGCTGAGGTGTATATTGTATTGTAGGATATTCGGACGTCATTTTCAAGCAGGCTTCTTCATCGATACTATAGACCTTCAGAAAAATAATTTCGCTGCGTTATCGGTCGGGGATGGCCGACAGTTTTTCAAGGCGTTAGCCGCAAAAAGGCCTATCCCCTCGCTGCTGCCTTGCGAAATGAATTTTCTGAAGGTCTATAAAATCCATTCAGATGGTTTATACCGCAGGCAATTCGATTTCATATTTGATTCTTCAGGATAAACATGTTATGGACGTCAATTTAACTGCTTATGTCGAATAAAATTGGTTTGTCATCAGATCAGAATTTATTGAACCATATCGATCAAGGGAGAAAAGAATGCAGAAAAAGGGTTTTAAAATCATGTGGTTGATGGTCACAGCGATGATTGTCTGTTTTTTGACCGCGGGCGCAATCAGTGGAAAAGAAACGAAAGACGACATGTGCATTCCCATGGGAAAGATTGAACTCACCGCCCCGGACTCGGTCAAGGCTATCAGACCATCGGTCCAGTTTCCCCATTCCAGCCATTTTGACTATTCCTGCAAACAATGCCATCATACTTGGGATGGATCGGAACAGATCCAGGGTTGCATGACATCAGGCTGTCACGATCTTGACAAAGCGTCCCAGAAGGTCAAGGGAGATAAATCCGGCGATATGCAATATTTCAAAAACGCGTATCATTCGCAGTGCATTGGTTGCCACAAAACCATCAAAGCCAAAAATAAAGAAATCGAACTGTCCGTATCCGTAACGAAGCCCAAACTGATGAAAACCGGGCCCACCGGATGCGTCGTATGCCATGCCGAATAGGTGTTTTTCCATAGACTTCAAGATATAGCTTTTAAGATAATGATTTTGGAAAGGCAGCCGGGAGGGGATAGACCTTTTTGCGGCTAACGCCTTGAAAAACTGTCGGTCATCCCCAACCGATAACGCACCCAAAACCTGTATCTTGAAGGCTATATTTTTTCTGCCGGTATGGTCTGGACATGCCTGTTTTGGGTACAGACTGACATATGACCACTGATATCATTATACTGATTATCCTTCTTTTTTTATCCGGTTTTTTTTCTTCGGCAGAAACCGCCTTTTTTTCCATCAGCAGAACAAAGGCGGTTCATCTGTCGAGAAGCGGTGGACGGGTTTATCCGTTGATCTGGCAAATGAAGGCCGAGCCGCACAAACTGTTGACCACGCTACAGATCGGAAACCATCTGGTTAACATTAGTGCCTCGGCGTTGGCGACGTCGTTGTCGCTGAAACTGTTTCCGCATTACGCCATCGGGCTGGTCATTGGGATCATGACATTTCTCATTCTGGTGTTTGGGGAAGTCCTGCCCAAATCTATCGCAACGCAGAACAATGTATTGATTGCCCGTTTGACGGTTTATCCGATCTACTGGCTTTCCATTCTCTTTTTCCCACTGATAAAAATACTGAATTTCATTCCCCGGATCACCAAAAAAATTCATCCACCTGTCAGCATGTCCGAGGAAGAACTGCTGACCTATGTCGAACTGGTGGAAGAGGAGGGGGAAATCAAGGAAGAGGAGAAAGAGCTGATTCATAATATTTTCCGGTTTGATGATACCAACTGCTCGGAAATCATGACACCCCGTGCGGACATGTTTGTCATTGATATCAACAGTCCGTTGGATTTAAAAGCAATTATCAGCTCCGGCTTTACCCGGATACCGGTGATTGACGACGATATGGATCATGTGATCGGTGTCATCAATATCAAGGATCTCTTTTCCAGTCAGTCCCTGTGCAGCGGACCAATCGATATCCGGCAGATTATGCGGGAACCGTATTTTGTGCCAGAGAATAAAAAACTGGATTCTCTTCTGCGTCAGTTCAAAAAGCGCAAAAACCACATTGCCATCGTGATTGATGAACACGGGGGCGTCTCAGGACTGATATCCCTTGAGGATGTTCTGGAGGAAATCGTGGGAGAGATCAGTGATGAAACCGATATGGATGAACCGCATATCGTCAAAATCAAGCCTCACGAATGGATTGTTCTGGGTAAGGCCGAGATTGACCAAGTCAATGAAGCCATTTCCATGGATATACCGAACTCTTCTGAATATGACACGTTTTCGGGATTCGTGCTGAGTCAAATCGGACGGATTCCGCATGAAAATGAAGAAATAGCCCTCACACCATTTACGATTGTCGTCAAGGAAAAGGACGGAAACCGCATTAAAAAATATGTTGTCAGGCAGTCAACCGATCCGACCACCACATCCCAGATCATATCCGTGTAACCGAATCTTTTGATGGAAAAATCTCTCATCGATGTCGCTGTGGCTCTTCCGGTGTATTCCGCATACACCTACAGCCTTCCGAACCATCTGGAGGAGATGGCGACTCCCGGCAGGCGCGTTCTGGTGCCATTTGGTCGCAGGCGTGTGACCGGATACATCCTGGAGCGTCTTGCTCCGGCTGCCACGCCGCTCCGCAATGTTCGCCATATACTGGATATTCTGGATGATTCCCCACTCTTTCCGGAATCCATGATCCGGTTTTACCGATGGATGTCGGAATACTACATTTATCCAATCGGCGAGGTCATACGAACTGCTCTGCCTGGCGGTTTGAATCCGCAGGATGTCAGCCTTTTTCAGATTTCCGAAGATGGCAGAAATGCACTGGCTGGCGGCCTGCTCAATCCATCGCAACAGGAGATACTTCAGCATCTGAGTTCAGGAGAAAAAACGTTTCGGCAGATTCTGGAGAAAACAGACCCGAAAACCCCGATATCATTGATTTATGCGTTGGAAAGGCAGGGGTATATCCAGAAGGAACATCGGCTGAAACCAGGTATGGTTCGGGTTAAGCAGGATGTTTTTCTGAGATATATGTCAAAGCCGGCCCTGGACGACACACTGTCGCGGTCGCATCAGCGCATTATGGAAGCGCTGTCCCGACTGGGAGAGATTTCGCTCAGCCGTTTCAGACAAATCATGCCGATCAGCCGAAAACAGATGGATCTGTTGATGGCAAAGGGCTGCATTGAGGTTCAGGAAAAACCGGTTTACCGGGATCCTTTCGGAGATTCGATTGAACGGGATAGCCATCCGGTTCTGATGGATGAACAGGCTGCGGCCGTATCGAAAATTTCGGATTCCCTGGGAAAAATGTATCAGGCATTCCTGTTGAACGGCGTCACCGGCAGCGGAAAAACCGAGGTATACCTTCGCGTGACTGAAGCCGCGATGGAAAAAAATCTGCCGGTGATCGTGATGGTTCCGGAAATTGCATTGATATCCCAGATCGAACGACGGTTCCGCGCCCGTTTTGGCCATCAGGTGGCCATACTGCACAGCGGGTTGTCTGCCGGAGAACGGTACGACCAGTGGAGACGCATTCTCAATCATCAGGCAACGGTAGCGATTGGCGCCCGTTCAGCCCTCTTTGCACCATTTGAAAAAATCGGATTGATCATTGTGGATGAGGAGCATGATCCGTCCTTCAAACAGGACAGCGGTCTGCGGTATCATGCACGGGACATGGCCCTGGTTCGGGCCAAACTGGAAAACAGCGTGGTGATACTGGGGTCTGCAACACCATCGGTTCAGTCCTGCTACAATGTTGAAATGAAAAAACTGGTTGAAATCCGAATGGAAAAGCGGGTGGCGGAACGCATGCTTCCGGTCATCGATGTGGTGAACATGTCCCGAAGACGAAATGAAACCGGCATTCACCGGCTCATTTCGACAGAACTGCACCAGGCCATGTCCGAAACACTGGCCCGGCAGGAGCAGATTCTTCTGTTTCTGAATCGAAGGGGATTTGCCAGTCTGCCTTTATGTGCTGGTTGCGGAGCAGTTCTGCGGTGTGAAAATTGTCATATTTCCATGACCCTGCATCAGGCAGACGGCGAATACCGCTGTCATTATTGTGGATTTCAAATGCCATCGATAACAGCGTGTCCTGCATGCGGGGGGCGAAAGATGAAAAATCTCGGAATGGGGACCGAAAAAATCGAGGCGGGTGTCAAAATCCTGTTCCCACAGGCCAGGGTCAGCCGAATGGACCGGGATACGGTCAGTAAAAAAGGCACGCTGGTGCAGATTCTGAAAAATCTGAAAAACCGGGAAATCGATGTGCTGATCGGAACCCAGATGATTGCCAAAGGACACGACTTTCCGCATATTACCCTGGTTGGTGTTATCAGCGCGGATCAATCCCTTCATTTTCCGGACTTTCGGGCTTCAGAGCGGACCTTTCAACTGCTGTCACAGGTTTCCGGACGGGCGGGAAGAGGTCAACAGCCCGGACGGGTGATTCTTCAGAGCTATGCGCCGGATCACTTCAGTGTCCAGTGCGCAATCCATCACGACTTTGACGGGTTTTACCGCCAGGAGATCGCGTTTCGAAAAAGTCTGAGATATCCGCCATTTTCCCGTCTGATTCAGATCATTGTTTCGGGCAGGGACAAGGATGAGGCCCGGATTCATGCCCGTGATCTGGGCGACGCGCTGGATAAGATTCAAAAAAGCGGTTTTGAGGACATCAACATATTGGGCCCGGTAGAGGCGTTTCTGCCCAAACTGGAAAAGCGGTACCGGTGGCAGATACTGCTCAAGGCATTTGATATGAAACAGCTTCATCTGTTCATGAACCAGACGCGATCATCTTATGCGTTGCTGTTTCAGTCCAGACAGATACATGTCGCCATTGATGTGGACCCGGTTTTCATGATGTAAAAACAGTTTTTCAACTGAATTCCAAATCCTGACTACTGAATTCTGTTGTTACATTTTTACGGGCATTACTGCTCGCGCACCAACTGATTCTGCAGCCAGTCCCGAACCTCTCCCTCAACCGCATAGACGCCTTTGTTGTGGCCAATGGAGTCCATAAAGCGGTTTTTCAGGCCATCGGGCATCTCGATTTTTGCCAGATCCACGGCTTCTTCCGAGTTCCGTTTCACCAGATAAATGACCGGAAAACCCCGCCATGTGTTGACCACAAAATAATGGGACACATCGTTTTTGGAGCGGATGACATAATTGCCGCTTGCCCAGTTGTTTCCCCATTCCAGATACAAACGAACGGCTTCTTCAGGTGTCATGTCCCAGTCAATGGCATTCACCAGATGTTGATCATTTCGAATTTCAGACAGTTCCAGCATGATATCTCTCCTGAATAATTTAGGTACGTTAATTCCTCTATATAAAAATGCCATTTACCGTTTTTCCAATAAATTCTGAATCCTGAATCCTGAATCCTGACTTCTGTCTTCCATCTTTTTGTAGTAAATAGAAATTATTCCTGTTATAAAATCAAAATAATGTCAAGCTGACTATGCGTCAAGTATTTGTCACGGATGAAATTCAATTTTTGGCACAGGGCTATCGCTTTTAAGATAGAGATGACAGTTATCAAACATTCAACCATAACCCCATAAACAAATATTTCACAAAACACCCCGAATGGTTACCGGCCACTGACCACTGACCACTAACCGCTGACCACTGATTAAGGAGTTACCGCAGATGACAAGCAAGCTGTTTTCACCTCTGACACTTCGGGAACTGAATTTCAGAAACCGCATCTTTGTATCCCCGATGTGCCAGTATTCCTGCCAGGATGGTATGCCCACGGACTGGCATCTGGTGCATCTGGGCAGTCGCGCAACCGGCGGGGCCGGCCTTGTGATGACAGAGGCCACGGCCGTTGTTCCGGAAGGGCGGATTTCGCCATGCGATACCGGCATCTGGACAACCGGGCAGGCAAAGGCGTTTCAGCGGATCGCGGAATTTATCCGTTCTCAGGGGGCCGTCGCCGGTATTCAGCTCGCCCATGCCGGACGCAAAGCATCCACAGATGTACCCTGGGCAGGCGGGCATCCATTAATCGCTGGTACAAAGGGGTGGCAGCCGGTTGCACCCAGCGCCATCCCGTTTTCAGCCAGTCATCCCACACCCCGTGCGCTGGAACAATCCGAGATCGCGGCACTTGTCGACAGATTTGCCGAAGCGGCCGAGTGGGCACTCTCCGCTTCATTTCAGGTCGTTGAGATTCACATGGCACATGGCTATCTGCTGCATGAATTCCTGTCACCGCTTTCCAATCACCGTCAGGATGAATTCGGCGGCGATATCGAGGGCCGCATGCGGTTGCCCCTTCAGGTCGCTCAGGCTGTCCGAAATGTCTGGCCATCTGGGCTGCCGGTGTTTGTTCGGATTTCGGCGACAGACTGGGTTGACGGCGGATGGGATTTGGCCCAGTCAATCATTTTATGCAGGCGATTGCGTGACATCGGGATTGATTTGATCGATTGCTCCAGCGGTGGACTTGTGCCGGACGCCAGAATTCCGTTTACTTCAGGTTATCAGGTGCCCTTTGCTGAGGCCATTCGTCGGGAGGCAGGGGTGGCTGCGGCGGCGGTGGGGCTGATCACGGAACCGGAACAGGCCGAGCAGACGCTTGTGTGCGGTGATGCCGATGCGGTTTTTCTGGGAAGGGAAATGCTGCGTGATCCCTATTGGCCGCTTCATGCCGCGCGGTCTCTCGGTATCGATGCTTCCTGGCCCGTTCAGTACGAACGCGCCAGAAAATAACCGTATGCAAATCACGATCATAAATCGTTGAACGCTTATACACCGGATTTCTGATAATTTTATTGATTATTCGTTAACCGATATATTAAATAGGGTTAACAGCATTGGAGCGATATGAAAGCCGACATACTGAATATTTTAAGATCCCGTGATGGGGTGATTTCCGGAGAAGCGATCCGTGAACAACTGGATATATCCAGGGTGTCGGTGTGGAAGCATATTCAAAAGCTACAACAGGCAGGATATACCATTGAATCGACGCCCAAAGGGTATCGATTGATTGATTCACCCGATATTCCCTATCCATGGGAATTTAAGGAAAAAGAATTTCTGATCCACTACTTTCCGGAAATCGAATCGACCATGGATACGGCCAGGGATCTTGCCCGAAACGGGTGTGCTCCGTTTACGGTTGTTGTCGCAGATCGTCAGAAAAATGGCAGGGGCCGAATGAAACGTGTCTGGGTGTCTGAAGCAGGCGGGCTGTATATGACCATTGTACTGCGACCTCAGGTGCCTCTGTCCTATGGCATGCGCCACATGTTTGCGGTGTCAGTTGTGCTGTGCCGTGTGATCCGGGAATGGACCGGCGTCGACGCACGGGTGAAATGGCCCAACGACATCCTGGTGGATGGTCAAAAGCTGTGCGGCATGCTTTCGGAAATGGAGACGGAGGCCGATATGGTTTATTATCTGAATGTGGGAATTGGGGTCAATGTGAACAATGATCCGCCTACAGACGAACCCAATTGCTGTTCCCTTCGGCAGTTGACCGGAAGATCCTGGAGCCGGAAAGATCTGCTATCCCGGTTCATGACCGCTCTGAAGGACTATCTGAGCCATATGGATCTCGGTCAGGTTGTTTCTGACTGGAAAACCCTGTCCTCGACTCCGGGGAAACCGGTCCGCATCGTCATGCCGGATCAGACTGTAGAGGGAATTGCTATTGATGTCGACGATACCGGTGGCCTGATCATTGAACTGGCCGATGGAATCCGCAAAACCATTTTATTTGGAGACTGTTTTGAACAGCATGAACCCGCAACCCACCACCCCTGATTCATCACCCGATTCGTTTCGAATGAGCATTTATTCTGCGCTGTTTGCATCGTTGATGGCAGCCGGTGCTGCCATCGCCATTCCCATCGGTCCGGTTCCGATTGTTCTTCAAAACCTGTTTGTGCTTCTGGCCGGATTGTTGCTGGGTGGAAAATGGGGGGCTGCCAGCGTGGGGATTTATTTGTTGGCAGGCGCACTGGGGTTGCCGGTGTTTTCGGGTGGGACCGGCGGCATCGGACGCTTTGCTGGCCCGACCGGCGGATATCTGATCGGATTTCTTCCAGCCGTTTATATTGTTGGGAAAACCGTTGAAAAGCTGGGGACCCGTTCCATGATTCTTGTCCTTGCCATGATCATGGGCACCTGCATGATTTATGTGCCGGGTGTGATCTGGTTGAAAACCCTTACCGGCATGTCCTGGATCAAGGCATTGACCGTGGGCTGCATTCCGTTTCTCCCTGGAGATGCCCTGAAAATTGTGGCCGCGGTTTCCATTTACCGGGTGGTTCGAACCGTTATCCGGTCCGTATAGAATCATTTTTCTGCACCATATTTCATCATCATGCCCATTATTGATATCCGCCATCTGAGCCATCAATTTTCAAACGGTCAAATCGGTCTCACGGATATCAGCCTGTCCATCGATTCCGGAGAATTTGTCATTCTGGCCGGTCTGAATGGCTCCGGAAAGACCACACTCATCAAGCATCTGAACGGTCTGCTGGTGCCTTCCAGCGGTATGGTTTCCATCGACGGTCTACCGGTTGAAAGGGATGTGCTGAGAGCCCGAAAAATGGTTGGAATGGTGTTTCAGGATGCGGACAGCCAGATCGTTGGCGAAACCGTCTATGCGGATGTGGCATTCGGACCCGAGAATCTGGGGCTGGACCGGGATGAGATCGATCGACGGGTCATCACGGCACTTGATAAAGTCGGCCTGCAACATTTAATGGATCACCGGCCCCACCAGCTTTCCGGCGGCGAAAAAAGACGGCTCGCCATTGCCGGTGTTCTGGCAATGAAGCCATGTATTCTGGTATTTGATGAACCCTTTTCCAATCTGGATTATACCGGAACGGTTCAGATACTTTCCCACATCATCGATCTGCATCAGGCTGGAAACACCATTCTGGTCTCTTCCCACGATCTGGATTGGTTCATGGAACCGGCCACCCGTCTGCTTCTGATGGAGAAAGGCCGGATCGCGGGAGATGGAAAGCCGGATTCGCTGTTGGATCAGACCCGAAGAATGGGGATTGTCAGACCCGTTTCGTCGTCGTATCCACGGTAATTCTACTATAGCTTTCAAGATAATGATTTTGGGAAGGCAGCAGGGAGGGGATAGGCCTTTTTGGGCCATCCCCGACTGATAACACACCCAAAAATTTTTATCTTGAAAGCTATATGGTTTCATGCACGGGTGGAGTGCCAGATCACATCCGGGCATCCATTGAACTGATGCATGGCTTTGATGTTGTGGTTTCCGAGCCAAAACCGGAAGTCCCGTGAAAACAGGGATTGCGTTGCCCGGATTGCGGGTGTGCCATGAAATACGTCTATTCGGTGCTGCCTTACCAGATGCCGAATCATCGGGCAGCGGGTAGTCTGTAACGCTGTAACCGCAGATTTTCAAAGAACAAAACTTCGGGCCGAAAATCGGACGATTGAGGCGGACAGACGATCTGCGGCCTTTGAACCTGAAAAAACGGACTTTCGGATAAAACCGGTCAACTTGCTCCGTGGTTGCTCATCGGGTTGATTGGCTGGTTAGCTGAGAAGCTCTTCAGACGGCGACCGTCTCAAAGGCAACTCTCAATTGATCTGATTTGGCAACAGAAAAATTGAGTTTCTCAAAACCAATGACACGGCCCGATTTATCCTTCATCAGCACAACTTCGTCACCGGTTTCTTCGCAGATATATTCATCCTGGGGATTATCAAACCAAACCGTTAAAGTATTCCCCACATGATCATAGAACAGCTTTACTTGGGCCATACTTTTACTCCCTCTTTTATTGCTTCCGTGGGATAGGCCGTAATCAGGAAGCCTTCACCGTTGAGCCTCTTTGCCAAGGCACAGATCCATCTATCTGCTCGTTCCTGCCGGTAGAAGAGATACACAGATGCATCGCTGCGGCTTGTCCGAATCTGTGCTGGAGTCTGTAAAGTATCCTTAACAATGGACTCTTGCCCCGCCATCACCGGATGCTTGATCGTGGTAATCAAATCCCAGTAGGAACGGGTTACCCGCACCCAAAAACCGAGCGGAGTCGGAACTTCAAACAGAATACTTTGTTCATGGTCTCTGTCCATCATGAGCCTATTCTAACTCCGATCCGATTAAAACGCACGTCACATCTGCGATACGCCTTCCTGAGTACATAATCGTGCCAGGTCCTATGAGCGTGTGTTGCTGGGCTGGCTAACGCGCAGTTTAACAGGCGGGCGCAGCCCGCCCTTGTTGAAACTGATGTTCGGCATTTCGTTTTTTCGATATCCGATCTCTATTTTCCCGTCATGAATTCTTTGGACGTTTTTAATAGTCGCTTTAGGAGATCGTCATTAATAAATTCCGGACTTGTGCATATCGAAACTATATCAGATTTAGGCCATCCACGTGGGCGGTTAGAACCCATGCTGAATCTTTGGGAGAATGACATCCACACATCATCGTCAAGCCACATTTCAGGGGAATCAATCGGGTGGTCTACAATCCAGTGAACTCGGCAGCTTTTCCACGTTCGCATTGCGTGATACATGAAATTAGCAATGTTCGTATCCCTCTTTTGGTCCATCATGTCGTGATGTTCGTCAACGTGTAAAATATGAGATGGTGGTGTCAAGGTTCCACTTTTAACACGGTCTTTCCACCGGAAAAAAGCTTGGTGATGCTTTTCAACGATAAAAGCTATACGCAGATTACCCCAATCCAATAATTCTCGAAGCCGCTTCTCAGGATTCTCGATTAGGTTGAAATAGTCCAGATCAATATCCAGGATACAGCTCATTCTCCAAAATTCCTTTCATATTCCGACCTGAGTCTTACCCGTAAATTCTTTAGAGCAACGTAGCCTGAACTATTACGGTCTGGATATTCCTTTGGATCGTCCAATGCTATACTGAGTACATCAATCAAGCAGTCCATGTCCCAACGATATAAACCGATGGGCCTTTTCCCCTTATATTGTTCAACCCGGCGATCAAGACCAAAAGCTTCCACCATAGACCAAGTATGTTTTTGTAATTCCTCAAGTTCCTCGCCAGTGATAAGCATATTGACTTTAATATCTCGTGAACCAGGCTTAATCATGCTTGTTTCTCTTTTTTCTTATTGTTTGTCGAACGCCAAACTCAGCCATCCGCGATACTGAAGGTGCAGAAAAAACCAGTGTCTCCACGCGGTCGGCTGAAGTGTCTGGTTGGGCAATCTTTGGTGGTTGGTTTTCACGAAGAAATAGAACTGTATCCTTTTCCAGTACTTTTGAAAATGATAGCAAATCTGGCCTGGCCGATTGGCACTGCCATTATCAAATCAGAACCTGCAAAAGCTGTCCTCTGATTTCATTTGCCGTCGCTCCAAGATCAACAGTGGCAAATCGAATCTCATGGTTCTGGATCATAACGGCCTCGTTAACCATGTCTCCTACCGAGGGGTGAAGGAGCAGTCCCGTAGCATTCGCCGCAAGCGGGTCGCCGTTGCCTTCCTGGGACCTCAAGTAAGAGTAAATCTGATAGACATATCCGCTTCGCAGTGTTTCTTCCCGATACCAGCCACGTGTCACCACGGAGTTGAACTTGGTGTCGATGACAATCCGACGACCCGCGCCTGAATGGTCCAAGATGATGTCGGTTCGCATGGAGGGAAGGATCTTATCGATGCCCGGACTCTTGCTTTCAATGAGCCAGCCAATCGTTTTGCCCGCTTCGACATGCCACTTCTAATGCCATTGATTCTCTTTTGGCTGATTCCTTTTGATCATTTCTCCATGCTGTTTCAGGTAAAATAGCTGTATGCCCAAGACCACCATTTATTCCATCACAAATTGTTAGCTTTCCAGCCGCTCGGTAAGTTTTGATAGATGTACTTGCGCAGCCTGCAATCGACAAGGCCAGTATCATTATAGAAAATAGATAGTTAAACCTCATATTCAATACCTTTTTCACAACCTAGCGCATAACATTGTTGATAGGTGGAAAACTTTCCATCTATCACGGATATATCATGGAAAAAATTCCACCTATTTTGATATCAAGACAGTAAACATGGGAAAAATCATCTTTCATTATCCATGTTTGCATGGTTATATCCGATAACATGGAAATCAAAACAAAATTCAGGCCAGATCCCGAACTGAAGTTGATGGATCAGATACGACAGGTACTGCGTTATCATCATTATGCCTATCGAACGGAACAAACCTATTGTGACTAAATCGTCCGATAAATCCAATTTCATGGGGGTCAGACCCATGCGGCACAGATGGATAAAACCCACATCGAATCATTTTTAAGCCCATCCGGCCATCCGGGGTCAGGTATCTGCATCTACTCAAAAGCAGGCCCTGAATACCATCATCTTTTTGTACCGTCATGTACTGGACCAACCCGTTGAAGATCAGCTTGAACCGGTGAAAGCCAAAAGGCATGTCCATCCGCCTGCGGTCATGACTCAATCCGAAGTTCAACGTGTTATGGCAAATATGGAAGGAACACACCGACTCATGGCCAAACTGCTTTACGGATGCGGCCTTCGGCTCATGGAATGTGTTCGCGTGAGGGTGCAGGATCTGGATATGAGACGGGACCCGCGCAGTGAGGTTACCAGACGTCATGTTTTTGAATCCGGTCTGCAAAAAGCGTTGAAAGTGGCTGTGAATAAAGCTGGGATTACCAAACGGGCCAGTTGCCACACCTTTCGGCATTCATTTGCCACGCATTTGCTGGAAAACGGTGTCAACATCCGGGTGGTTCAGGAACTGATGGGCCATGCCGATATCAAAGCCACCGAGATTTACACGCATGTCATGGAGAAGGACATTCCCGCTGTTTCAAGCCCGCTTGACCACCTGCTAAAGGCTGATTCCTGAAGCTCAGGTATCACATGATTCCTTATCATGCAATACAATTTACCGTGAAAATAGTGTACAGTATCCAACAAATATCCGTTCCATGATTTCAGAAGCCCGGCCCAATAGCGCTCAATGCTATAGCTTTCAAGATAAAGATTTTGGGTACGTTATCGGTCGGGGATGGCCGAAAAAGGCCTGTCCCCTCCCTGCTGCCTGCTATAGAATTGCTGTTCAGTTTGAAAAAGTCTTGATTTCTGTCTGGCTGAATGTCAGAAGATATCCGATACACGATCAAACAACTGGTTGAATTTCTGACGATGGCGCTGACCGGTTCATTGTGGCCGCTCCGGATATTTTCACTTTGATGTGTGAAGAGGTATTTCATGATCAATTCAAACAGACTTGCTGAAACTTTTCAGTCACTGGTTCAAATCGACAGCGTTTCCCGAAACGAGGCGCAAATCTGCCAAAAGCTGGAGGCAATGCTGAAATCGCTGGGAGCAACCACCCAAATTGATAATTCCCGGCATGCCACTGGAAGCAATACCGGGAACCTCATCGCCCGCTTCAGTGGCACGGTCAAAGCAGCGCCCCTGCTGTTAAACGCCCACATGGATACGGTCGAACCCGGTAATGGTGTCAAGCCGGTTTTTCGGGATGATGTATTTACGAGTGATGGAACCACCATTCTGGGTGCGGATGATAAGAGCGCAATTGCCATTCTTCTGGAAGTATTGACCGTGATTCAGGAAAATCGACTGCCGCATGGTCCGCTGGAAGTCGTCCTGACCGTTTGTGAGGAAATAGGTCTTCTGGGCGCCAAGCATCTTGACATGAACCTGATAACCGCGACCTATGGTTACGCCCTGGATGCCACTGACACCCATGGGGTTATTACCCGTGCCCCCGGAGCCAACAAGCTGGCGTTTATCGTTCATGGAAAAGATGCCCACGCCGGAGCTGCGCCAGAAAAAGGCATCAACGCCATATCCATTGCTGCAAAAGCCATTGCCGGTCTAACGTTGGGTCGAATCGATCATGAGACGACCTGCAACATTGGCATCATTCAGGGTGGAATCGCCACCAACATTGTTCCACCCCAGGTCATTGTCCAGGGCGAGGTGCGCAGCCATGATCCGTTAAAGCTGAAAGATATCACCCAGATTATGGCTGCTGCTTTTGAAGGTGCGATCAAACAATATGAACCCCTGTCAGCAGATGCCGGGCGACCGTCTTTGGAAACGCATATCGAGCCTGATTTTGCAGGAACCCATATTCCGGATGATCATCCGGTTGTTTTACTGGTCATGAAAGCGGCCCGAAATATAGGGCAGTCCATGGTGACCAAAATCACGGGTGGCGGCGCCGATGCCAATGTATTTTTTGAACGGGGCATCATGACTGGCGTACTGGGAACCGGCATGCGGGACATGCATACGGTGCGGGAATCTGTTCGATTATCGGATATGGTGATGACGTCGGAACTGCTTCTGGAAATTATTCAAGTGCATGCGACTGGCGATAATAAGGATGCTGCAAAGACTATGCCTTGACAAAAAATCCGTCGGGTTATACAAAAAGCCATGTCAACCAAAAATCGACTGATTCTTTTTCTGGCCACGGGATGCTATAGCGGCTATTGCCCGATTGCGTCCGGAACGGCAGGATCTGCTGTCGGCCTGTTACCCGCAGTTTTTCTGTCAACCATCAGTCTGTCATCCGCCACTATCGTCTGCATACTCTTTGTGATGGGATCCGTATGGATTGCGGACCAGGCTGAACAGATCATTCGCCAAAAAGACTCCGGCCTGATTGTAATTGATGAAATTGCCGGCATGATGGTGACCCTTCTGGGGCTTCCGTTCACGTTTCCCATGGTACTGGCAGGCTTTTTGCTGTTCCGTGTCATGGATATTCTCAAGCCGTTTCCAATCTGCTATCTTGAAAGGAAGGTTCCTGGCGGTGCGGGAGTTGTCATCGATGATGTGGTGGCCGGCGTATTCTGTAATATTATTCTGAGGGTTGCATGGATGGTGCTGTAATTGTAGTATTAAAATAAATCAGAAAGGTTTTTTAAATCGTTGAAAGCTGACAGTGTTGTGGAGAATCCGATACAGATCAAACCAAAAAGCAGGCTTCGCGAAAATGTGGAAGCCATTGTTGTGGCCATCATTTTGGCCATGTTCATTCGAACGTTTGTGGTTCAGGCATTTAAAATTCCGTCTGGTTCAATGAAAGAAACCCTTCAGATCGGCGATCATATTCTGGTCAACAAATTTATCTATGGTGTCAAGCTGCCGTTTCTGCAGACAACCATCATCCCGGTTAAAAATCCTCAGCGGGGCGATATCGTGGTATTTGAGTTTCCCGAGGATCCGGACAAGGATTTTATCAAGCGCGTGGTGGGAGTCGCCGGAGATGTCGTCGAAGTACGAAACAAACAGGTCTATGTGAACGACGCGCTTCAGCAGGATACCTTTAGCGTTCATACAGATCCCCATACCTTTCCGGCACGGGTTCAGCCCAGGGATTTTCTGGGTCCCATAACGGTTCCACCGGACAGCCTCTTTGTCATGGGAGATAACCGGGATCAGAGTTATGACAGCCGGTACTGGGGGTTTGTCAAGCTGAAGGCAGTCAAAGGAAAAGCGTTCATCATTTACTGGTCATGGGACAAGGACAATTTTTCCGTCCGGTTTGGCAGGCTGTTCAATCTGCTGAAATAGAAATCCGTAAACGGGAAATTCTGCCACGGGTTTCGATTTGTCAGTTGACGGGCTAACAATTTTTCAAGCGACAGGTCCATGCACTTTACCCAAAAAGATATTCTGGATATCGACAATCTTTCCGTCGATGAAATCAATCTGATTCTTGATGCTGCCAAAAGCATGAAAGAGATATCCAACCGACCGGTGAAAAAAGTGCCGACACTGAGGGGTAAAACCGTTGTGCTGTATTTTTACGAACCCAGCACGCGAACCCGAACCTCTTTTGATATCGCAGCCAAACGGCTCAGTGCGGACAGTATTTCCCTGTCAGCCAGTGGCAGCAGCATGGTCAAGGGCGAAACCCTTTTAGACACGGCCCGGAATCTGGAGGCCATGAATCCGGATGTGGTGGTGCTTCGGCATTCGTCATCCGGTGCACCCTATATGCTTTCAAAAATGCTTCGGGCGTCGATCGTCAACGCCGGAGATGGAACGCATGCCCATCCAACCCAGGCATTGCTTGACATGATGACGGTTCAGGAACACAAAGGCCGGCTTGAGAATCTTAAAATCGCCATCATCGGGGATATCACCCACAGCCGGGTTGCGCGCTCGAACTGTATCGGGTTCACCAAAATGGGGGCCAGTGTCATGTTGTATGGCCCGCCGACACTCATACCCACCGGCGTGGAATCGCTTGGTGTTTCAGTGGCGGCCAATATGAATGATGCCCTTGACCAGGCAGATGTCATCATGATGCTGAGGATTCAAAAAGAACGTCAAAAGGGCTTTTTCTTTCCATCCGAGCGCGAATATGCCAGGGTTTATGGCCTGAATGCCGATAAATTGCGGCTTGCCAAACCGGATGCCGTGGTGATGCATCCGGGGCCGATCAACCGGGGCCTTGAAATTGCGCCGGATGTGGCTGACGGACCCCATTCCATTATTCTGGATCAGGTCGCCAACGGCGTCGCGGTCAGAATGGCCATTCTGTATTTGATTGTCACCGGAGGGAGCCGACATGTGGACACTGATTAAAGGCGGCAGAATCATTGATCCCGGCCATTTGGACGGCAAAATGGACATTCTGATTCAGGATGACCGTATCTGCCGTATTCTGCCATGCGGCTCCGGCGTGGATGGCATGATTCCATCTGATGCCCACGTCAATACGGTTGCTGCGGATGGACTGATTGTTGTTCCCGGACTCATCGACATGCACGTTCACCTGCGGGAACCGGGCCATGAATACAAGGAAACCATAGCATCCGGTTGCCTGGCTGCAGCCGCAGGCGGGTTTACAGCGCTGTGTGCCATGCCCAACACCCGTCCGGTCAATGACAACAGCCAGGTGACAGATTTTATTCTCGGCCGTGCGGCCAAGGCCAACGGGGTTCGCGTTTATCCGGTTGGCGCGATCAGCAAAGGATTGAACGGCCATGAACTGGCTGAATACGCGGATATGAAATCTGCCGGCATTGTGGCCGTTACAGATGATGGTCGGCCCGTGACAAACAGCCTGTTGATGCGGCGGGCCATGGAATATGCCGGGGGACTGGGGCTTCTGGTTATCAGTCACAGTGAGGATGATAACCTGATGGCGAATGGCTGTATGAATGAAGGGCCTGTTTCGACGCGAATGGGTCTTGCCGGTATCCCCAATGCAGCGGAAAGCATCATGGTCATGCGGGATATCGCCCTGTGCGAGCTGACGCGCTCGCCGCTTCATATCGCCCATGTCAGCACCGAAGAATCCGTTCGGTCCATTCGACTGGCCAAAGCTGCCGGTATTCCGGTTACCTGTGAAACCGCTCCACATTATTTCACCCTGACCGACGCGGCTGTCGGCGAATATGATACGCATGCCAAGATGAATCCTCCCTTACGCTCCGCAAAAGACAGGCGTGCCATACAGGATGGTTTGGCCGATGGAACCATCGATGTCATTGCAACCGATCACGCCCCGCATTCATCGGTTGAAAAGGATGTGGAATTCGATCAGGCGGCATTTGGTGTCATTGGGCTGGAAACATCCCTGCCACTGGGCCTTGAACTGGTCCGAAAAGGCATTCTGCCGCTCCCGGAATTGATTGCCAGAATGTCGATCAATCCGGCCCGCATTCTGGGAATTCAATCCGGAATTCTGGAAGGCCGTTCCGCCGACCTGACCCTCATTGATCCCCTGTTACGATTCACGGTCGATTCCAGCAGCCTGTTTTCCCTTAGCCGGAACACGCCCTTTGATCAGTGGAACATGACGGGAAGAGCCGTTCTGACCATGGTCGCGGGAAAAACCATTTTCAGCTTGTCCTCGCCTGGTTGACTGCCATGATGCCGGATTCTTCTCCACATATTCTGATTGTGGATGATGAACTCAGCATGAGAGAGCTTCTTGAACTCATGCTATGCAAGGAGGGGTATCGTGTCAGTTGTGCAGAAAGCGGAAAAAAAGCCCTGTCCCTTCTTGGGAAAATGACGTTTGACCTGCTTCTGTGTGATATCCGCCTGGGAGATTTGACCGGGCTTGATGTACTGAAAGCCGCTAAAAAATACACACCGGATATTCCGGTCATCATGATTTCCGCATATACCACGACTGAACTGGCTGTCGCTTCCATGAATGAAGGTGCATATGATTTTGTGCCCAAGCCCTTCAACAACGCCGAACTCAGGCAAACCATCGCCCAGGCCCTGACCATGAAAAGCATTTCCCGGGAAAAGGAAAAAGAAATTCTGGGAAAAGCGCTTTTAAAAACGCGGCATTTTGGCAAAATCATCGGCGATTCGCCGCCCATGCATAAAATCTATGAAATGATCCGTCAGGTCGCCAAAACCACCACCAATATCCTGATAACCGGTGAAAGCGGAACAGGCAAGGAACTGGTTGCGCGTGCGATCCATGATGAAAGCAACCGGAGGCAGCATCCTTTTGTCACCATCAACTGCGGCGGCATTCCGGAAGCCCTGTTGGAAAGTGAGTTGATGGGATATAAGAAAGGGGCTTTTACCGGTGCGACCCAGGATAAGAAAGGTCTTTTTGAAATTGCTGACAGCGGAACGATATTTCTGGATGAAATCGGCGATCTCAGCCTACCCATTCAGGTAAAACTGCTCAGAATCGTTCAGGAAAAAGTGTTCAAACCGGTGGGTGGCAACGAAGATGTACACGTGGATGTACGGATCCTTTCGGCGACAAACAAGAATCTGGAGGAAGAAGTCATCGCCGGACGGTTTCGGGAAGACCTGTTTTACCGGCTGAATGTGATTGAAATCCGAATGCCGCCGCTTCGGGAGCGAAAAGACGACATCCGGCTTCTGGCGCAGCATTTTCTGGAAATATACTCAAAAAGAATGGAAAAGGAAATCATCAAGCTCAGTTCATATGCCGTTGATCTCCTGAACCGGTATGATTTTCCGGGAAATATTCGAGAGCTGGAAAATCTGATCGAACGGAGCGTGGCATTATCAAACACCAATATCATTCTGCCCGAAAGTCTGGCCATTTCGACGCACAAGCAGATTAATAAACGCAGATGGATAGAAGGCATCAAGGGAAGACGATTCAATCTGGAAGACGTTGAAAACGGAGTTTCGCTGGACGCCATTCTGGAAGAAATTGAAAAAGCCTATATTGAAAAGGCCATTGGATTTGCCAGAGGAGACAAGCTGCGGGCCGCGGAGCTTCTGGAGATTAACCTCCGGTCTCTTCGGTACCGACTGGACAAGCTGGGTTTGAAAAAATAGGTGTACCCGATGCTGATTTATGATGATATCTATTTATGGCAGGGATGGGGCGGAACCATGCGCCTGGGAAGTGGGAAATGCAGGCTTCGCATCTATGATCTCAAAAAAGGAAATTCGGATGGACTGTCATTCTTAAAACCGGTTATTGTGGTGATCACGGATGTTGAGGGCAGCAAGATGTCCATCAGAAGCTGCACCAGTCATATTGCAACCCGGGTCGTGAGTGATTTCAATCTGGATCCGTCCAGGATGATGTGGCTGGAATATTACCCGTCAAGCCGTTATGGTGAAACGGGTGAGCGAATTATTCCGGCAAGACTGGATTCGGTTGAATTTGAATGGCGGGAATTGATGGCGATCAAACCCAAATGGCGGTCCGTTCGTCCCCCGTTGCTGGATATGGTTTACGAGATGATGGGAGAATCTGGGGCGCAATCCCAGCCGGTTATATAGGCTATGATGTTGGGTTGATTATCGGGCAGAAATTTGTGGAAAAATACGGTATTTGAAAATCTATAGATTGAGTGCCTTGATGCCTTCCAGGGAAATTTCTCCGTCAGAATTGAAGGCGACCATGGATGGCTTGAGGAGCCCGCCTTCCAGAAAAAGCTTGCCTTTGATTTTGAAACTGATCTTGTTTTTGCTTTTCATTTCCCGGATACACTGGGAGATATCATCAATGGATGAATAGACGGTCATTGGAATGGTGGCGGTTTCAAACGAAGGGATATGTGTGGGCGTGTTGGATACGCCGGTTGCGAGACGGGTATCCTCGAGATTCAGTTCACAGTCGATCCCTTTAATATCGAATGCGCGACCATTGACATTAAATACCCGCATTTCAATTCGAAGAACCGCTTCAAAGAGATTGATATCCTCGATCTTGATTTTGGAAACCGTCACGCGGGGCGATTCAACATTTTTACCTGTGAGAGAACAGGATGATATAAAGGTAAATATCACTGCCATGCTGAGGATAGCAAAATGAAGATTGTGAACCTTCCGCATGGATAATTCCTTTTTAACAGATTGAAATATAAGGCTTAAACAATTATATACAGACAGCATGTCAGCTCGACTAAACCTGAACGGCTGTAGAATAGAAATATTTGGAAACAAAGTCAATATTAATAAATTAAATAAACGACAAGACCATCAGATATGCCATCAGATATGCCGTCAGATATGATTGATCAAGAAACCGGCAATCGAATCCATCATCAGCATGCCGGAACGGCGCAGTCTGAATCGGTTGCCATCATATACAGCCAGGTTTCTTACAAGGGAATCCGTAAGTGTTGCATCGATGACGGGCATCAGGCTGCGCTGAAACCGATATTCAAATTCGGCAAGGGATATGCCATCGGTTGTCCGCAGTCCCAGATAGATGGCTTCCATCATTTGTTGATCCGGTGTCAGCGTTTCAGTTCCCTCAAGCGGCATCATGCCTTTTGATACTGCTTGGCAATACGCCGCCATGTTTCGATAATTCCAACTGCGCTGGGGCGGTGAAAACGAATGGGCCGAAGGACCCAGCCCCAGGTAGGGCTCGGATTGCCAATACTTCTGATTGTGCCTGGAGCGCCAGTGACCCGGATAACGGTGATGCCGGCGTGCAAAATTGGAAATCTCATATTGCTCATATCCATTTGACTCCAGAAATTCGACAACGGTCAGATAATGGACTGCCATGTCATCCTCCTGAGCCAAATGGAATTCCCCGCGTTTTCTGGCCAGATCCAGGGCGGTTCCCGGTTCGCAGGTCAGCATATAGCAGGAAACATGTTCGGGCTCAAACGTAACGGCCTGTCTGAGATCCGACAGGAGGTCTGTCTGGTTCTGTCCGGGAATGCCATAAATCAGATCCAGACCAATATTGCTGAAGCCCGATTTTCTGGCATATTGAATCGCCAGTTTTGCCTCATCGGATGAATGAATCCGACCCAAAAACGCCAGGTATCTGTCCTGAAACGATTGAATACCAATCTGCAGACGATTGATACCCATTGACCGATAGTCCTGGCATTTTTTCAGGCTGATAGTCCCCGGATTGGCTTCAATGGTGATTTCAGATGCGTTTGCCATGGAAAAGCGGTTGCGGGTCGCCTCAATGATGCCTGCGATCTGATGGGAGTCGAGTATGGATGGCGTTCCACCACCAAGATATACGGTATCAAACGGGGATGGAAATGCCTGGATCAGGTCCATTTCCTTTTTGAGAGAATCACAGAATGTTTCCCTGAGCGACAAATCCGTGATGGAGTAAAAATCGCAATAAACGCATTTTTTGATGCAGAACGGGATGTGAATATACAGTCCAGGCGCCATGATTGTCGAATACTAACCGGTTTCTCTTCAGGAATCAACTGAAGGTTATTGGTGAAACAGTGATCTTCCGAGAGAAAAAAAATATTGACATGGAAAAGAAACATATTTAAACAGGATAAAAAACATCTTATATATCCTGTTTAAAGACTCGATAACCTGAAAACGAAAGGTTTTTGACCATGCGTCTGTCCAGGGCCGGCGAATATGCGATCAGATGTATTCTAAACCTCTCCCAAAAGGGGCAGGGCGTGTTGGTGACGCGCAAAACCGTGGCGGATGAAATGGACATCCCCCACCAGTTTTTAAGCAAGATCGCCCAGCAACTGGCACGGGCTGGACTGATTGAAATTGTTCAGGGCGCCAGGGGCGGATTCAAACTGGCCCTGCCATCCGATCAAATTTCCCTTCTGGATGTTCTGGAAGCGGTTATTGGAGAAATTTTTCTCAATGACTGCATTCTTCGACCCGACTCCTGCCACAGAAGTCCGCAATGTGCGGTTCACCAGGTATGGCAGGCCGCAGTTCTTGACCTTCGACAAACCCTGAGATCCGCACGATTTTCTGATCTCATCCAAAATACCTGTCAATCCGTTGATCACCCGCAACAGAAAGGAGACTGAAAATGGATGTGGTTTTATTATCCCGGTTGCAGTTTGCCGCAGCCACAATGTTCCACTTCTTGTTTGTACCACTCACGCTGGGGCTTTCCATCCTGGTGGCCTGGATGGAAACGCGATATGTCATGACCCGCGACGACAGCTATCTTAAAATGACCCGATTCTGGGGCAAAATTTTCCTGATCAATTTCGCTCTGGGAATTGTCACGGGCATCACGCTTGAATTCCAGTTTGGAACAAACTGGTCCAGATATTCGGCCTATGTCGGGGATATTTTCGGATCGCTGTTGGCGATTGAAGCCAGTGCAGCCTTTTTTCTGGAATCCACGCTGATCGGTGTATGGGTGTTCGGATGGAAAAAACTTTCGGCCAAAGCGCATGCCACGGTCATGTGGCTGATCGCATTTGCCTCGTCATTATCGGCCATCTGGATTCTGACGGCCAACGCCTGGATGCAGCACCCGGTCGGATATACGATTCGGGATGGCCGGGCAGAGTTGACCGATTTTGCCGCGGTCATTTTTCAGAAATTCGCCATTCTGGAATTTTTTCACACCATCAGCGGCGCCTATATTCTGAGTGCGTTTTTTGTGATGGGCATCAGCGCATGGTATCTGCTGAAACAGCGGCATGTGCCGTTGTTCACCCAATCCTTTCGGATTGCCCTGGTATTCGGTTTTATCTTTTCCGTATTCATTGTTGTGGAAGGTGATCTGCATGCGGTGGATCTGGCGGAAAAACAGCCGGCCAAACTGGCTGCCATGGAATCCCACTGGGAAACCCAATCCCATGCGCCCCTGTATCTCTTTACCTGGCCGGACCCGGAAAAAGAAGCCAATCGCGTCGAGATCGGCAAGATTCCAGGGCTGCTCAGTTTTCTGGCGTTTCGGGATACCGGCGCAGAGGTTCGGGGATTGAAGGATTTTCCCAAGGATGAACGGCCTCCGGTGCTTGTGACATCGCTGGCATTCAAGGCCATGATCGGGCTGTCCATGTATTTTGTTCTGATGACCGGAATCGGTCTTTTTTTACGAAACCGGCTCACGGAAAGCACCTGGTACCTGAAGTTGATGTTTTTTTCCATTCCGCTTCCCTATATTGCCAATCAACTGGGCTGGATCGTGGCGGAAGTGGGCAGGCAACCGTGGATCGTTTACGGATTGATGAAAACATCTGACGCAGTTTCGCCGGTTGCATCATCCCAGGTGTTAACGACACTCGTTGCCTTCATCCTGGTGTATGGTTTGCTGGGAGCGGTGGGGCTGTTTCTGATTGTTCAGCATGTCAAAAAAGGGCCTGCGGAAGTCACCAGTTGATCGCATTCAATTCCATCGGATTTGGAAATAACGACATCATTCATTCGAATGAATTTGATTGAATACAAGGGGGATATATGGACTTGCAGACAACGTGGTTTTTTTTGTGGGGACTTTTATGGGCCGTATTTTTTATCACGGATGGATTTGATTTTGGTGTGGGGACCCTGCTGCCGTTTCTGGGAAAAACCAATGAGGACCGGCGGATGATGCTTAACTCGGTCGGGCCGTTGTGGGATGGGAACGAGGTGTGGCTGATCACGGCTGGCGGTGTGACATTTGCCGCGTTTCCCACGGTGTATGCCGTGATGTTTTCATCGCTTTATTCTGCGCTGATGCTGATTCTGTTTGCCCTGATTCTTCGGGGAGTCTCATTTGAATTTCGCGGCAAGGTCGAATCCCCTGTATGGCGGAGGATCTGGGATGGATGCAATTTTATGGGAAGTGTGATTCCGGCCATTTTGTTCGGCGTGGCTTTTGCCAACATTTTCAAAGGGATTCCAATTGATGGGAACGGAATCTATCAGGGCAATCTGTTCACATTGCTCAACCCGTTCGGTCTTCTGGGTGGTCTCCTGTTTCTGTTGATGTTTATCCAGCATGGCGCATTGTGGCTGTGCATCAGAACAGGAAACGGCCTTCAGGAACAGGCCCGGCGGACCGCCTTTCGGGTATGGCCGGTTCTTGCGGTTACTGCCGTTGCGTTTCTGGTTGCAGCCTGGTATTCCACCCGGCTGTATGATAATTATTTAAATCATCCGTCATTGTTTATCGTGATTCTTATGACCGTTGCCGCTCTTTTTGCCGTGCCGGTTCTTCTGAAAAGATCCGCCTGGTTCTTTTCCTGGCTGGCATCCGCCGGGTTTATTGCAGGCGCCACGTTTTTTGGTATCATCGGGCTCTATCCCAATCTGTTTCCCTCCAGCATCGATGCGGCCTACAGCCTGACAGCATTCAACGCCTCATCCAGTCCCCTGACCCTGACGATCATGCTGGTGGTGGTGGCCATTTTCATTCCCGTTGTCATCGGATATCAGATCTGGGCATACCGGATGTTCTCGGACCGCATGACAATCGATGACCTGGATTATGAAGAAGCATATTAACGGTTTTAACCGTCAGAATTGAGGAATCCGTATCCGGGACAATGAATGAAACTGATCCGTCATAACCCATCCATCAGCCGGCGCACGTCCTTTTTGTTTTCTCCATAAAACCGGGACCAGAACTGAATCAGTCGGCCTTTCACCTGATCCATTCGCGGCGGAACCGGATACGAAACAATGGGAAGATGCGCGATATCAACGGGAAGATAGCACATGGCCTGCGTAATTCCGGAAGCATATCTTCCCGGAATCATGCCGGCAAAATGTTCGGCCTCTGTTGCTTGAAAATCCAGGGATCGAACAAACTGAAGCGTACACTCGGATGTTGCGCGGTTATTGACCCGTTTTATTTTTTCATTGAGCAATACTGCCATTTCCTGAACCAGATCCACACAGATCATTGGTACGGATTCGTCTGCGCTGTTTTGGTCCGCAGTCACACCACCATGTTGATACACCTGACACGCGTTTTGAAATGCATCATAGGACTGAAGTGCCAACAATACATACCGTCGTTTTTGAGTGAAGGCTTTTGGAACCGCAGGAAACTGAGCAGAAGGCTTTTGCGCCATACCTGTAAAGACGGACCGGTCGATCCCGATCTCGTTAAAAAACGTTTGACGTCCGGTTTCATGGAGCAGCAGGGCATCCAGAACAGCCAGCTTTTCCAAGGGTCTTTGGGCTGCTTTTTGAAGCGTCTGAATAAACCGGTCAAGGGTTTCCCGCATGTGATCGATTTCAACACGCTCTCCGAAAAACCGCTCGGCCACATCACTCAGCAGTTCTCCGCTCAGATCTTTCGCGAACTCATCCAGAACATTTGAATGCTGTTTTTCCATTAACCTTACCTGTTCAAGCAATGGGAGATGACCGCAGTTTTTCAAGGCGTCAGCCGCAAAAAGTCCATCCCCGCCGTGCTGCCTTGCGAAATGAATTTTCTGAAAGTCGATATACCATCAGGATGCACCCAGTTGGCGCATCCGCCGTTTTTAAGTCATGTTTCGCCCTGGTGCCGGATCTGATCCGGCGCCCCCGACCGTTTTTTTATGGGTTGTATTGGGTCAAACGGTAGTAGTATCCTTTTTGGGCGATCAGTGTGTCATGGGTTCCGGTTTCGATCACGCGACCACTGCCAAGAACAACAATCTGATCGGCAGACCGGGCTGTGATCAGCCGATGGGCGATGACAATGGCCGTGCGCCGGAACATCAGGTTGGCGATGGCCTGCTGAATCTTCTGTTCGGTCTGTGAATCGATATAGGATGTCGCCTCATCCAGAATGATCAAATCCGGATTACGGGCAAAGGCTCTGGCAATGGAGATGAGTTGCCGTTCCCCGCTCGATATCGATAACCCGCCTTCAGACAGAACAGTATCCAGACTGTTTGGCAGACGATCGAGTATGGATGTCAAATGGGATGCGTCGATGATGCGATGCAATTCCGCGTCACTCAGACGGGCGGCACCATGCAAGATATTATCCCGGACACTTTCCGAAAACAGAAACGGGTCCTGCGTGACCAGGGCCATGCGGGATCGCAGCATATCGATTGAATAGTGTTGAATGTCCGCGCCATTGATCCGTATGGACCCGGAATCCGGCTCGTACAAACGGGTCAGCAGGTTGATCAGGGTGGTTTTCCCGGACCCGGTCTGGCCGACAATGGCAAGGGTTTCCCCGGATCTGACAGAAAAGGAAATCTGTTTCAGAACGGGTTCGCCGGGAAGATAGCCGAATGACACATCCCGTATTTCCAGATCCCGGATCGTTTCCAGCGTGCGGGTTGTCTGGGAAGGGGAAGATGGTGTTTCGATGATCCCTTCATGATTATCCAGAATCTGAAACAGCCGCTCCGCAGAGGACAGGGCATTCTGAAGGATATTGTATTTTTCCGCGACATCCCGAATGGGTCTGAAAAACATCTTGATATAGGAAATAAATGCGGCCAGGCTTCCGATGGTAATGATATCGGAAAGGACCCAGATGCCGCCGGAATAGATGATCAGGGCCATTGCGATGATGCTTAAAAATTCGATTACCGGCATAAAAATGGCAAAAACATGAAGCTGGCGCATTCCTGCCGTATAGTAATCATGATTGGTTGCTGCAAATTTCTGATAGTTGTTTTCTTCCTGCCGGAATAACTGAATGACCCTCATGCCGGATATTGTCTCGGAGAACCGGGTGTTTATTTCCGCGGTTTTGACCCGCAGGGTTCGAAACGCCTCTCTGGCAAGTCTGGAAAAATAGATGGCGGAGAAAATCACGCCCGGTAGAACCACAAACGATGTCAGTGCCAGCTTCCAGTTGATGACCAGCAGCATGACCGCTATTCCGGTCAGAAGAAAGAGGTCTTTAAACACGAATATGATGATGGATGTGAAAAGCTCATGCAGATTCTGAACATCGCTGGTGACGCGGGTCACCAGACGGCCGGCGGGATTTTTGGTGAAATAGGCCATACCCAGATTCAACATATGCGTAAACAGCTTCATCCGCAGTCCGTGCATGATCATCTGGGCCGCGTATTCCATGATGATCAACTGAAAAAAATTGAACAGAAAATCCAGCAGAATCAGGCCTGCAAAAAGGACCGTCAAACTGGCAATACCCGACAGATCCCGCTGTCTGACGGCACGGATTTCCGCAGGTGTCAGTTTGCCCAGATCATCCAATGAAATCAGGATCGATTCTCCCGAGTGAATAAACAGGTCAGGATGGCGCCTGACCACCGCATCAGCCGCCCGTTCCGAAGTATCCACCTGAATGTGTCGGATTTTTTTCTCGGTGTTATTCCGGTCGATGGTTTCTGACTTCCTGGGTTGCGGCAGAATATAATTATCGATACCTTCCCGAATGATATAGGGCAGAGACAGGTCCAGAAGGGTTAGCAGAATGACCAGGGCGATTGCAAGGATAATCTGGTTGCGAAAGGGTCTGACAAATGGCAGCATGCGCCATAAAAACCGGCTGTCATATCCTTTGTCGAGTTTTTTTTCATCAAAATAGGTTTGATCACCGTGCATCGAGCCGTTCTTCCATCTCCTGAAGGTGACAGGTCTGGGCATAATATCCGTTTAACGCCATCAGGTCGGCATGTGTGCCGGATTCCGAAATCCGGCCATCATCCAGAACCACGATGCGATCGGCGTGGCGAATCGCGCTCAGCCGGTGAGACACCAGAATCAGGATTGTCTTTCCAACCAGCCTTTGTATCGTCTTCATGATGATCTGTCCGGTTTCGATGTCCACCTGGCTGATGGGATCATCCAGAATCAATATGGCGGGTGAATTGATCAGACACCGGGTCAATGCGATGCGTTGTTTCTGGCCCCCGGAAAGAATGATCCCTTTCTCGCCGACCAGGGTATCCAGTCCGTTGGGAAACGATAAGATGGTTTCTCGAATGGACGCCCGTTCGGCTGCGTTCAGAATATCGTTGTCGGAAATACCCGTTTTTCCCAGAATAATATTGTCCCGTATGGTTCCGGCAAACAGAAACGGCTCCTGCGGCATGAATGCGATATGGTTGCGCAGATCACTGATCCGGATTTGTTCCACGGGTGTACCATCCAGTAAAATCCGACCCGATGTGACATCGTAAAGTCGTGGAATCAGGTTCAGAAATGTGGTTTTTCCCGCGCCTGGCGGCCCGGCGATTCCCAGAAATTCTCCGGATTTCAGATCGATGCTGATATCGGTCAGGGCGTTTATTGGCTCTTGGCTGGTTGAGGATGAATACGTGAACCCGACCTGATCGAACCGGACTGATCCCGGCGCATGTGGCATGGACACCGGTGAAAGTGAATCCCGGATATCCGGAACGGTTGTCATGATTCGGTTGATCCGGTCCAGAGACGCTTTCCCACGCTGAATCAGGTTGATGACCCAGCCCATTGCCATCATGGGCCAGGTCAGAAGACCCAGATAGCTGATAAATGCAACAAAATCACCTGGCGTAATTTCATTTAAAATCGTTTTCTGACCCCCGAAAAACAGAACCAGCGCCAGGCTGATGTTGGAAAAAAATACCATCATGGGAAACAGCGCGCTGGTAATGCGGACCAGTCTTAAATTTTGGCGGATATATTCACGGGATGACGCTTCGGTTCGGGTGATTTCGGTGTTCAGGGTATCGTGAGCCTTGACGATATGGATGCCGGAAATGGATTCCCGAACCACTTCGGTCAGGCTGGAAAATGACGCCTGAACATCCTGATACCGCTGATGCATTTTTTTGCTGAAAATGCGCGTTCCCAGTACGATAAACGGCATCGGAACAATCACATATCCGGTCAGTTGAACATGAATATACAGCATGAAGCCAATGGCTGCAGCCCCCATGACAATGGCATCGGTCAGGGCTACCACACCCATTCCGACCGCCATTCGAATATGCATGATATCATTGGTGGCATGCGCCATGATATCGCCGGTTTTGACATGATCGAAATACCGGGCGGACAGCGTCTGAATATGTGCGAACAACCGATTTCGCAGTCCCTCCTCGACCTGCCTTGACATGCCGATCAGGCATCGTCTCCACAGATACCGGAAGGCGCCCATCAGAATCGCGATACCCGTCATATAAAGGGCATAGACCAGGAGCGTTTCGGTTGTAATCTGATACCGGGTCAATGAATCAATGGCATGTTTGATCACCCGGGGGATGATCAATTGCAGAAAATCCACAACGATCAGACAGAAAACACCCAGGGCAATGATCCATCGATTCTGGATCAGATAGGGTTTTATCAGGTCAATGGACTGCATTCTGGGATATCATTTTTAATCAACCCGGTTTGTTTTGTTTTTCAGGATTGCTATCCTATCCAAATATTTTACAAAATCATCCGGAATTTGATTTTTATTGAGTTCATTACGAAATGGAAGACTGTCGATTTTTTCGGGTTATCATTTCATTTTTTACCCATCATGTCAACGGATTGATCCTTGATTTTCGATCTGTGGAATGGATGTTTTCCCAAAGGTATCAGAACGATTTCAAAATACCGTACAGCATTCCAAGCGTCACATTAAAATCGCTTAAAATCAAAATAATGGCTACAATATAGTTATAAGTCAATTATAAAATAGCTAATTTTCTTGACAATTCGGTATTCACATAATACAGGGAAATATCGGCTTGAGACGTCGCGAGACGTCGAGCTATATAAAAGAAAGGAGTAATCTTGGATTTTGGAATCTTGAACCAAATCAACTTCAATTGGGATTTTGTGGTTGCCTTTTTGAGTATTGTTCTGATAGACCTTATTCTGGCTGGTGACAATGCCGTGATCATCGCCATGGCGGTCCGATCCCTTCCGAGAAAGCAGCGAATGAGAGGGGTTGCCTTTGGCGCTGGCGCTGCGGTTGTGCTTCGGGTAATCCTGACTTTTTTTGCTGCCCAGCTCCTGCAGTATCCATTCATCAAATTTTTTGGCGGGGCTATCATTGTCTGGATCGCCATAAAACTGTTTGTGGCCGGGTCTCCGGATGGAGAGATAAAAAAGGAGGCTGCGACCCTCAGCCAGGCCATCTGGATCATTATTATTGCTGACATTACCATGTCCCTGGATAATGTCCTGGCTGTAGCCGCTGCTTCAAAAGGAAATCTGGCGCTTCTTATCTTCGGACTGGGCCTGAGCATTCCTTTTGTGGTTTTTACCAGTAACCTTCTGTCCTTGCTGATGGACAAATATCCCTTTGTCGTTTATATCGGTGCCGCTGTTCTGGGCCGGGTGGCCGGAGAAATGATGATTACCGATCCGTTTATTATAGACCTGATTCATCCCTCCAAATTGTTACAATACACCGTTGAGGTTTTTTTCATTGTGGGTGTTCTGGTAGCCGGAAAAGCCTGGATAAAATGGAAAAACCGTCGGGAAGATCAGCAGGCTGGATCCCGGTCTTAACCGTGGGAATACAGGCATCGGGTTTCAGGTATCAGATTTCAGGTTAAACGCGGTAAATGCCGCTTTCATCGCCGGGTGTGAATCTGGGTATGATTCATGACCATTCACAAAAACAATGCCACTTCAAAAGGATTGAACCGTTATGGCCGTTTTAACTGTTTCCAGAGAACATCAGAGTGGTTGTGTTGAAATTGGACAGGCGGTCGCCCATCAGTTGGGCTATGATTTTGTGAACAAAGACTGTATCTATACCAATTTAAGAAACGCGGGTGAAAAATGGGGACAGATGGCCGAAGAACTGGATGAGGAACGTCCCAGTATCTGGGAAAAATACGATAGGGAGTATCTCGGTTTTATTGCCTTGATCGAATCCACAATTTATGAGTATGCCGCCACGGATCGCGCAGTAATTTTGGGAAGAGGCAGCGTCTTTCTCCTGCACGATATACAACATGTCCTCAAAGTACGCCTGTTTGCTCCCCTTGATGTCAGAATCGAGCGGGTAATGGTAAAAAATAATGTGGATCGCAAAACAGCCAAAGAGATTCTTGAAAAAACCGATAAAAGCCGGTCTGGTTATGTCCATGCCATTTACGAGAAACAGTTGACGGATGTCGAAAATTACGATCTGATTTTTAATACCGGTAGTCAAACCTATGATCTGGTTACAGAGAATCTGGTCGAGATCCTGAAAAAATGGAGTCAGCGCGCAACCCCGGAAAGCATGCAGCGGCTGAAGGATCGTGCCCTGGCTGCAAAACTGAAGGCCCGGATATTTATCCACCCCGATATCTTCATCCCGTCATTGGAAGTTTTTCCGGATGGAAATGCCATTGTCATAAAGGGTTTGGTCCATACGTCCCGGGAAGAAAACCTGATAGCGGAATTGATTCATAATATCCTTGGTTCTCATCCCATTCGCAATGAGCTTCATTATCGGACATAATCATATCCCCCTGTATCTTGATTTTATGACCGATTCTCCACACTGAAGTCATAAACAAAAACCTTCCTGCATATCCGTTTCAAATCTCCGGGTGTTACCCCGCACTGGATAACTGCGCTTGAAAATCGGTCAAACTGGCGTTCATTCACCATCTGTGAGCGCATCCATGTCAATTGACTAATTTCCAATCGGATGATATTCAATTTACGAAAAGAAATAACGTCAAAACACCGGGATTGGATTTATCCTGATGGGCATTAATACCGCAACCCATAACGACATGCATTCTCCGGCCATCGGATGGTGGTCGGCACTGCTGCCCTTTTCGATTTTTGTGGCCAGCGCATGGCTGATCCCGACAACGGTTTCGGGCGGCCGTATATACCTTGACGTGGACTGGGTTCCCAGTCTGGGCGTGAGCCTGTCACTGGCCATCGACGGTCTGAGCCTACTGTTTGTCATGATCATCAGTCTGGTGGGAACAGCGGTTTATATCTTTGCCGGCGACTATCTGGGAAATCATCCCCGACTCCGGTGGTTTTACGTACTGCTTTCCCTGTTTATGCTCTCGATGCTGGGGCTCGTTTTGACAGATAACCTGCTTGCCCTGTTTGTTTTTTGGGAGCTGACGACCCTTACCTCTTATCTGCTCATCGGATTCGAAAACGAGAGCGCCGAGGCCCGGTTTAACGCCCGCCAGGCATTGCTGGTAACCGGTGCGGGCGGACTTGCGATGTTGGTGGGAATTTTGCTGTTGGGTCATATCGCAGGCAGTTACACCATTTCGAATCTGATCCCTCAGGCCGATATCATACGCAGCCATCCCCTCTATGTGCCGGTCCTTGTTTTGATCCTGGCCGGGGCTTTGACCAAATCCGCTCAGTTCCCTTTCCATTTCTGGCTGCCCAATGCCATGGCAGCGCCCACTCCGATCAGTGCCTTTCTCCATTCGGCCACCATGGTCAAGGCCGGTATCTATTTGTTGGCCCGTTTACATCCGGTGCTGGGCGGCACCCCGTTCTGGATGCAGACATTGGTGAGCATTGGGGGCATTACGGCGTTATGGGGCGCCATTCTGGCGATTGGGCAGAAGGATCTCAAGCGCATGCTGGCCTACACGACTGTTATGGCGCTGGGAATCATGACGATGTTTCTCGGCGGCCGGAGCACGTCGACCCTGACCGCTGCAGTGACATTTCTGATGGTTCACGCCCTGTATAAATCAGCGCTGTTCATGATCGTGGGCACACTGGATCACCAGACCGGCACCCGGATGCTGACAGACATAGGCGGATTGCGACGCGCCATGCCGATCACGGCTGCCGCAACCGCTGCCGCCGCTCTTTCCATGGCAGGTTTTCCGCTTTTTTTTGGTTTTGTGGGTAAAGAGATCATGTACAAGGGCGCCTTGACCGAAGCGATGTTTCCACAGTTTGCCACCTTTTCAGCGCTTGTCTCCAATGCCCTGATGACTGCGGTGGCCGGCATCCTTTTTCTTCAGGTTTTTACAGGCCCAGTGCGGACACCTTTCCGGAAGCCGTCAGAGGCCGGAGTCGCAATGTGGATCGGCTCACTGGTTCTGGGATCTTTGGGCATTTTTTTCGGTCTTTGTCCCGACTGGGTGGGCCGCTATCTGATTGAACCGGCGGTCCTGGCGTTTCATCCGCAAGCGGATGACATTCACCTCAAAATATTTTATGGTTTCAACGATCCGCTTTTGCTCAGCGTTATCACCCTGGCGCTGGGCGGTATCGGGTATGGTACACGGCAATGGCTGCGCAACGCATCCGAACTCATCAGACAGAATCAACCGGTCACCGGTTCGCAAATTTACGGCCGGTTTCTGAACCTGACAGCGGCTCTGGCTGCCGTGCATACCCGGGTGGTTCAACACGGCTCGCTACAGCGCTATCTGAGTGTGATTCTGTTTTGTGTGGTGGCGGGGGTCGGCGCGACGATGCTGAACACCGGTTTTGGGTTTCGGGTTTCTCTTAACGTCGGGGAAGATTTGGCCGCCATCGAGATACTGTTGGGTTTGTTGATACTGGGAGCCTTGATTGTCATACTGTTTGCCCGATCCAGCCTGCTGGCTGTATGCGCACTGGGCGTTATCGGGACTGGTTGCGCCATGATCTTTCTGTGGAATGGTGCACCGGATGCCGCCCTGACCCAATTGCTGGTTGAGACCCTGACAATAATCATCGTCGCCAATGTGCTGTTGCGCCTGCCTGCCATGACGCCACATCTGACCAGTCCTTCACGACTTGTTTTTAACGCAGGCATTGCGCTGGCTGCGGGGACCATGGTGACACTCCTGCTGCTTGCCGCGGTCGCCGGACCCATTGACCGCAGCATCACCGAATATTATGAGAGATTCAGTGTGATGAAGGCTCACGGCCGGAACATTGTTAATGTGATCCTGGTCGATTTTCGCAGCTTTGACACCGTGGGAGAAATCATCGTGGTGGCTGTGGCCGGCCTTGCCAGCGTGGCCCTGATTCGCCGGAGGCGCCCATGCGATCCATCATCCTGAGTACGACGATCCGTCTGTTGGTCGCGTTGATTCTGGTCTTTTCCGTCTATCTGCTCTGGCGGGGACATCACTTGCCCGGAGGCGGTTTTGCGGCTGCACTGGTGGCTGCCAGCGGCTTTGGGCTCTTTGCCATGGCCGAAGGACCGGAATCGGTGTACCAGTCGCTGCGAATCGATCCGCAAAAACTCACCGCCACCGGCCTGATTCTGGTGTCGGCGACCGGATCACTGCCCATGTTTTTGGGGAAACCCTTTCTGACCGGCATCTGGTGGTCTCTGTCCCCGGGGCTCTCGATCGGAACACCGCTTTTCTTCGATATCGGGGTGTTTCTGGTGGTTCTGGGCACCGTGCTTTCCCTGATTCTAACCCTGGAGGAAGCGTAAATGGAGACAATGCTCTCACTGCTCGTGGGCGCAATGGTGGCTGTCAGCGTGTTTCTCATGCTCTCCCGGGACCTGATTCGATTCATTTTCGCCCTGCTGTTGGCCACCAATGCCATCAATCTGTTGATTCTAACCGCCGGACGAATCGGGCATCTGCCCCCGCCGCTCATTGCAGCAGATCAAACCCTGCCCGCTGTCTCACTGGCCAACGCTCTTCCCCAGGCCCTGATTCTTACCGCGGTGGTCATTGGATTTGCCTTGTTCTCTTTTGTTTTTATTCTTTTTTACCGGACATACGCAACCCTGGGAACCGTGGACAGCGAGGCCATGCGGGTGGCGGAGCCTCTGGCATCCGAGCCGGACGCCGATCGGACGCAACCGGAGATCCTGCCATGAACGCCCTGCCGGCATTGGCCATTGTTATTCCGCTGCTCTTTGCCGCTCTGGCCATGGGGATACGGCTGAATCCGCGGGCCGCCCATGGACTGGCCATGACGGGCGCCGCGCTGCACCTGGCATTGGCCGTGGCGCTGTTTATCCGGGTGGCGCATCACGGCATTCAGACCGTTTACCTGGGGGCCTGGGCTTCGCCTTTCGGTATCTGTCTGGCGGTTGATCCCCTTGCTGCTGTCATGGTGGTTCTTACTGGAATCATCGGGCTTTGTGCGATCGTCTACGCGGGAAGCGGTACCGATCCCGGTCTGGTGGCCAACGGATTTTATTCTCTGCTGCATATTCTGCTTGCAGGCATCACGGGCGCCTTTCTGACCGCCGATCTTTTCAACCTGTATGTCTGGTTCGAGGTCATGCTGATGAGTTCTTTCGGTCTTTTGGTCATGGGCCGGAAAAAGATTCAACTGGATGGCGGCGTCAAGTATGTGGTAATCAATATTGTCGCTACCCTGCTTTTCATTACGGCCCTGGGACTGACCTACGGCATGACCGGAACCCTCAACATGGCGGATCTTCACTTGAAACTTGCCCGTGTTGATCATGTTGGTTTGCGGGCCGCAGTGTCCATGCTTTTTGTGGCGGCCTTCGGCATCAAGGCAGGTATTTTCCCGCTCTACTTTTGGCTTCCCGCAGCCTACCACACCTTGCCGCTGCCCGTGGCAGCTCTCTTTGCCGGACTTCTGACCAAGGTAGGCGTCTATGCCCTGATTCGGTTGACGACCCTTATTTTTGTCGTCGATGCAACCTTCATTTGTTCGGTTCTGCTGGTTCTGGCCATGTTGACCATGGTCAGCGGCGTTCTGGGCGCCGCGGCCCACACAGACATCCGGCGAATTCTCTCTTTTCACATCATTAGTCAGGTGGGCTACATGGTGCTGGGGATTGCCCTATTCACACCCATGGCGCTTGCAGGCGCTGTTTTCTACCTGATGCATCACATCATCGTAAAGACATCCCTGTTTCTGGTGGGAGGTATGATACGGCATAGCGGCGGAGGCTTTGATCTGGATGGTCTCGGTGGTCTGTATGTCCGCCAACCGCTTTTGGCCTTTCTCTTTTTCATTCCTGCCTTTTCCCTGGCCGGTTTTCCGCCGTTTTCCGGCTTCTGGGCCAAGATGATCCTGATTCAAGCCGGTATTGAGGCGGGTGCTGTCATCGTCGTGACAGTCGCCATCATCGTCGGGCTTTTGACACTCTATTCCATGACCAAGATCTGGGACCAGGTATTCTGGAAACCCGCACCGGAGCAGGCTGAAAAACAGGATCCGGTGTTAAACAATCCATCGGTCTGGATGCTGGCGCCCGTGGCCATGCTGGTACTCCTGACCGTTGCCATTGGATTGGGAGCCGAACCGGTTTACCGGCTGGCTGTCAAATCCGCCGAGTTTCTGCTTCAGCCCGCTCTTTACGTACAGGCTGTTCTGGGAAAGGGCGCGTTATGAATTTGTTGATCCTGAACACGATTTTAGCCATCGGGTTTACCGCGGTATTGGGAGTATTTTCGGTGGGAGGCTTTGTGGCCGGTTATATCGTGGGATATTTTGCTCTGTGGATCACCCGGTCCCTTTATGGCCAGGAGCGCTATTTCAGCCGCCTATCCAACGCGCTGCATCTGATCGTTTATTTTTTATGGCAACTCGTGATTTCCAATATCCGGGTGTTTTGGGACGTCATCACGCCGCACCACACCAGCCAGCCGGGTATCATCGGCATTCCGCTGGATGCCCGAACAGATATGGAAATCACACTGGTTGCCAACCTGATATCTCTGACACCCGGTACATTGAGTCTGGATGTTTCACAAGACCGCACGACACTTTATGTTCATGTCATGTTTATGGACGATATTGAAATGGTTCGCGCTGAAATCAAGAACGGAATCGAGAGGCGTGTATTGGAGGTGTTGCGATGACAATGGCCCAACTCTTGAATCATGCCGCCCAGGCCACCCTGATATTGCTGCTGGTGGGAATATTTCTGGCCGGCATCCGACTGGTGAAGGGTCCGGACCCGGCGGATCGGATCATGGCGCTCGATCTCATCTCTGTTTTGATTGTCGGTTTTCTGGCAGCCCTGTCAGTCTATACCCGGCAATCGGCGGTACTGGATGTGGCGATCGCGTATGCGCTTGTCGCGTTTCTGGGAACAGTGGCCCTGGCTCGCTGGCTTGAGCGCCGGGCTGCAAAACAGCCGGGTGCACGGGAGGAACCATGAACGAGGCGATTGCGGCTGTGATGATATTGACCGGGGCACTGTTTGCTCTTGTGGCGGCAGTAGGCGCACTGCGCCTGCCCGACCTGTTAATTCGCATGCATGCGTCTACCAAGGCCGGCACCATGGGCGCCGGACTCATTTTGCTGGGAGTGGCCCTGTACGACATGGAGACCGGTGTGACCCTGCGGGCCATGGCGGCGATCTGTTTCCTCCTGCTCACCGCACCCGTTTCCGCACACCTCATCGGTCGGGCCGCCTACCGCTCCGGCATCCGGCTTTGGGGTCGAACCCAGGTCGATGAATTGGGTGAATACTGCCAACTTACCCAACATTGCGATGTGCGTGAATTTGATAAAGGGCATGCACTGGCCGGCCTCCGGATTCCCGAGGATGATCATCCGGGTTGACAAATTGGCTGCTTAACTTCCCGATTAAAACGGATAGGCAAGGACAATTATCATGAAAATACTGGGCGTCAAATTCAAAAACATCAACTCATTGACCGGAGAATGGGAAATCCGTTTTGACCGGTCTCCGATTTCCGATACCGGGTTGTTTGCCATTGTTGGTCCCAATGGTTCGGGCAAATCCTCCATTCTGGATGCAATCACCCTTGGGCTGTACGGCGAAACCGCCCGTCTTAAAATTTCTGAAGGCTGCCGGTTGAACTTTTCCGGCAAGGAATCCTACGCAGAGGTGACATTTTCGGTGATGGATCATCAGTATTGCAGCCGGTGGGTTATGCATTGGAATGGCGAAAAACCAGAGCCTCCCGACATGCTGCTATTTTCTCTTAACGGCGAAAAAACCCTGCTGGAAAATCGGCCAATTCCGGTTCGAACACGCATCGAGGAAATATCAGGGCTTGATTTCAAGCGGTTCTGCCGGTCCATCCTGCTGGCCCAGGGTGAGTTTTCCGCATTTTTGAATGCGCTGGAAAACGAGCGGGGGGAAATTCTGGAAAAAATCATTGGTCCGGAAATGCGTCAGGAACTGGCGGAATCCATCCGGTCGCGGGTAGATGTTGAAACCGAACGGCTGCATCGGCTTCAGAAAGATGCGGCCCGTTTTCAGACACCGGAAAAGGCCCGTGTGGATGAAATCCGGCAATCCATCGAACAGGCACACGAGGATGCCCGGGAAATCGAGCGAAATCTGGAAACGCTTTGGGATCAGGCGCGCTGGATGGAACGGATGGCACAGGAACCCGATGCCGAAAAAAACGCAGCCGAAGCGCTTCGGGTGGCAGAAATCCGCCATACCGTGGCCCAAAACAGCCGCGATCAGTTGGAACAGGCCAGGCCGGCCGGATTGTTTCAGAAATCCCTGACACAGGTGGAGACACTGCGCGCAACGGCTGATGCGATCCGGGAAGAAAGCGGGCATCTGAAAGATGTTCTTCCAGCCCGTGAAAAACAGCTTCAGGATCTGGAGGCGCAACTTGGGGGGATTCGCAGGCAGCATCAAGCAGTAAAAGAGATTCTGAACACACGAAATGAAGATTTTCAGGAGGCTGAAAACCTGGATCGCGACATTGCCGCGATGGAAAAAGAGTTTATGGATAACGTCTCCGGCCTGGAAGCCGGCATGAAAAAGCGGCAGGACTTGTCAAGAACCCGGTCGGAGCTGGAAGAACAGGAAGGGGTTCTAAACAAACGGGTTCAGGAGCGACAACAGTGGATCGAAGCCCATGCAGCGGATGAAAGTCTGGCATTGACAATTCCGGATTTGGAATCGCAAGTGGGGGAGCTTGCTGCGCTCCGGCAGCAGATGGAAACATGCCGGGTCGAAAGGGGCAATGCGGTAAAGGTGGAAAGCCGTTCGGCAAAGGTGCTTCAGCGTGCCGAAGAATCGGCCCAAAAGGCCCGAACAAAGGCCGACCAAATGCGCGCGCGCAAAACCGATCGGGATAGCCGTCTTCAGGCCATTTACAGCGGAAAAACAGAAAGCGGTTTGGAAACGGGTATTGACAATGGCATCAAACAACTGACTGCGTGCAAGGCGCTGAAACGGATCGGAAAAAAAGGCGCCGCTTTCAAGGCTGTCTGGGATGAGCAGGCACAAATCCAACTTGAAATACAAACTCTGACTGAATCCATTGCTCAGGAAAAATTACGGCTGCAGGCCCTTGACGGAGAGATCCGGAAGCAGGATGCCATCCGCCGGTTTGAATCCGACAGAGAGCAACTGCAACCGGGAGACCCCTGCCCCCTTTGCGGTGCATCGGTTCATCCCTTTCTGGATGACGGGATGATCGATTTCACCGAACTGGATCGCATCGTTTTGGATCGGAAGGAGAAAATCCGGACGTTGCAAGCCGAACTCGATTCCCTTAAAGCCAGGGATCTTACGATTCTGGAACGTGTCACAATCCGCGATGCCATGGAGCAGGAGTGGGGCACCCAGTGCGCCCTGGCCGGTGGTGTGTGGGAGTTTGGAGAAACAGACGGGCTTTCTGATCATGTCCGGGCGATCCGGCAGGACATCCGAAGCGCCAGATCCCGATTGCGGGCTGCCTGGTGGTTCGGATGGCGGGTGAAATGGACGGATCGGTCCCTGGGGCGGAAACTGGAAGTACTTTCCAAACACGAAAATTCGCTGGAAAAGTCCCGGACTGAGCATGAAACCCATGTAACGACGCTCAGCCGGATCGATCAGGACCTGGCCCGGCTGAGTGAGACCGAAAAAAAAATTTGCTCAGCCCTCTTCGATCATCTGAGACAATGGCAGGAACAATTGCCGGACCCGGGTGATGAAAAAACAGGGGTGATGCATTTGACAAAGCGCTCAACAGTGTATCGCCAAAACCGTCGGGAACTGGCGGCGGCAGAGGGTGAACTCCAGTCGATCCGGTCCCAATGGCAGGATGTTTTGGTTACATTTCAGCAGATTGAAGAAATGTCGCGTCACCTGTCCGGTGAAAGTGAAAATATCCAGGCCCGGCTGAATGCCCTGAAGGCTGGTCGCAATTCGCGGTTCGGTGCACTGAATCCGATCCGCGAACGCCAGGCGCTGAAAAGCGAGATACACGTCCTGGATGCCGAAGAACGGTCTCTGTCCGCTGAAGGTAACCGTCTTCGCCACAGTTTTGAAGCGGACCAGGAAACGGTGCGGCGCATGGTTGATCAGGAACTGGAAATCCGGAAAGCTGTGGCGGTTGCAGAGAAAGACCTTCTGGATCAAGCCTGTGTCAAAGGCTTCAGCACGGTGACAGACATTCAGGACGGGCTGTTGATCCTGAAGCGCGAGCCGGAAATCCTGAGATGTCTGGCCGATGCCGAAGGCGCATTGAAAACAGCGCGGGAATCCGTGGCGGCGCTTCGGCCTGAACATCCCACAGCAGATTCTATCGATACGCTCCGGTATAAAATCTCGGATGCGGTCAAACGCAAAAATGCACTGGTGCAGGATATTGACAATCAGGAACGAACTCTGGAGGCATATCGCCAGGCGGATCGTGAATATCGCGAACTGCTTCATGCCATTGCCGTTCAGGAAAAGGTGTTTGCAGCGGCCGTGGCGGCGCATCGCGGTATTGAAGGGCAGGGGAGGGCCGACGGAAAGCTGCAACATCTTCTGTTGCAGCAGCTTCTGGAAAAAGCCAACCGGCATTTGAGTATGCTAAACAGCGGTCGCTATTTTCTGAGACCGGCCGGGAAGGATGATCTGGGATTGTATGTTGAAGACGCCATTCAGTCCGGGAGGCTTCGATCCGTGAAGACGCTTTCCGGCGGGGAATCTTTCCTGGTCAGCCTCTGTCTCGCCCTGGGGCTCTCCGATATGGCCGCCAGCCATCACCGGATCGAATCCCTATTTCTGGATGAAGGTTTTGGCAAACTGGATGACGAGATGCTCTACAAGGTGATGTCCAGCCTCAAATCCCTGCGGGCCAACGGCAGGGTGGTCGGTATCGTATCCCATGTCAAACGGCTGGCCGAAGAAATTCCCACCCAGATCCGTCTCGAAAAGGGGCCTGACGGATCCAGCCGAATCATGGTTGTGGCATAGGGGTTCCGATAACAAGCCTGTAAAAATATCGGTTTGAAATCGAACCGGAATTAAAATCCAGCTTCTTTCAATACCCGTTCCACATGAACCGGCGCCGGAATCTGGTTTTGATTCAGCATGATCTGCTCGGTCTCTTTCCAGGCGGAGACATCAATGGAACCGATGACAGTCGTAGGTAACGGCTGAATCAGGGGCCGGGTTGCTGCCAGTTGTTTTTCCATGACAGGCAGGGCTGTGTCCCGGTCAAACTGTCTGAGGACTGTGATCACGCGGGCGTGATTCTTCGGATCCATCGCCGCGTTCCAGCCTGCCATCAGGCCTTTTTGAAACCGGCTGACCGTGTCAGATCTTTCCCGAATCATTTTTTCCGATGTAATGACGGAATTGGCGACAAATTTGACGCCCAGTGCATCGGGATTCAAAAAATTGACCGTCTCTCCGGATTTGGCCAGTTTATCTGCAATGATAACGGCCTGGGCATTGATATAAACCGGCCACAAATCCACATTTCCCTGATAAAACGGTGTGTAGTCATATCGAACGCTGAACAGGGTGACATCGGTTTCGGCCATGCCGAATTTGCTCAGGATGGTCCGCATGATGGTTTCATCGTTACCGCCAAAAGTGACGCCCAGTCTTATGCCTTTCATGTCCGTGGGAGTTTGAATTGACAGATGTTGGGGACGATAAATCCACTGGAGCGGATTCACCTGAAACAACTGGGCGATGACGACAACGGGTGATCCTTTTGACAGGGCCCGAATGATCTGATCTGCCGAAGCGACACCAAACTGGGCATGGCCAAGTTCAAGCTCCTTGATGGCATCCCGCTCTGGTCCGCCTTCCTTGACCGTAACCTTGATCCCGTATTTCTCAAAAAATCCCGCGGTGTCCGCATACAAATCGCCTGCCACGCTGGTGTTGAACAGCCACTTCAGTCTGTAGTTCACGGTTTCAACGGCTTTGGAAGGGGATTGTGAAAAGACGTAATCAGGAAGGAAGATGGCCAGAAATAACCACATCAGAGTTGCCCTTTGCGAGATTTTCATAAAATTCTCCATACAACCGGTTTTCATGCAATAGAAACCGGTGTCGGTTTTGCGATATGATCGATATGCCAAATCAGTCAACATCTGACTGGCCCCCAAGCATCCGTCAGAACGATATCGCTTTCAAGATAAAGATTTTGTGTGCGTTATCGGTCGGGGATGACCGACAGTTTTTCAAGGCGTCAGCCGCAAAATGTCTATCCCATCCCTGCTGCTTTCTTAGAATCATTATCTTAAACGCTATAGACCGAAACTGGTCTGGAAATCAAGGATTCGATCAAAATGTTGGCGGATGTGGTAAGCCGGATCCATTGCCCTGGTTTTCGGTACGGGCGGGAATTCGTCGTTTGCGTCGACGAATCATTGGCCGAAACGATGGCCAGTAGCGATTTTTCGATATTGTGTTGACAGAAGTTTCCCAAGTTTATACAAAAAATCCGATGGATTCGGCTGTATCAGCCGACCGGTTCAACGGTTTTTTGGGTTTCGGATGCCGGAATGTTCCGTCATGGCGGTGCAATCCGGTTTGGAAGGATTGGAAAAGGCCATCATCTGGGAAGCGAAAGGTTCACCACCGGATGTAAAAATGAAATGAATTGAAGTTGTTTGTCGTCGGTATCGATATTTTTCGATCCCGATACCGATACCGACCCCGGCACCGATAATGACATCGACCCCGATACCGGCAAAGCGGTCATTCGGGCCAACTGCTTCTCACGACTCATGTCTCCATACCATTATATTGTCACGGCAAGGGTATCTCATGAACATGAAAGAAAATCTTTCCAGAGAAAGAACCTTTTACGAGGACTATCCAGACTATACCCGTCCACTCCTCGAGATTTCTCCCCGGACCCGGGAACGCTTGCTCGGGCGTCTTGAATTTCTGTACGGCTTGGAAGCGGCAGAGCGCTGGATGCCCGAGCTCGAAAGGATCCTCAATGTCCATCATGCCCATAAACCGCCGGAGATGCTGGAAAAAGAAGAGAAATACAATCCGGAACACCGGTTTTGTCAGGATCATATCCTGCTGATTACCTATGGAGATATGGTGAATGGGGATGGCCCGACCCCGCTTTCGACGCTTCACCGCTTCGTCGACCATTATGCCCGGGGTGCCATCAATACGCTCCATCTGCTCCCCTTTTTCCCGTATTCATCCGATCGGGGATTTGCCGTCATGGACTACCGCAGGGTGGATAAACGTCTGGGGTCATGGAAGGACATCCGGAACAAGAAAAGTCACTACGATCTGATGTTCGATGCTGTCGTGAACCACTGTTCTTCCGGAAGCGAGATGTTTCTGGAATTTCTCAACGGCAACCCGGCCTATCGGGACTTTTTCATTGCCTATACAGACCCGAACGAGCTGACCGACGATCAACGCCGTAAAATCTTCCGGCCCCGAACTTCAGATATCCTTACCCGCTTCGAGACGATCGACGGCCCCCGCTATGTCTGGACCACCTTTTCTCCGGACCAGGTGGACCTGAACTTCCGAAATCCCGCGGTACTGCTTCAGGTGCTGGACGGCCTTCTGTTTTATATCCGGAAAGGCGCCGACATGTTGCGGCTGGACGCGGTAACCTACATTTGGGCGGAGCCGGGAACCGAAAGTGTACATCTGCCCCAAACTCATGAGATCGTGAAACTCATGCGCGACGTGGTCGATCTGGTGGCGTCGGGCGTTGCCCTGGTCACGGAAACCAATGTGCCGCACCACCAGAACATTTCGTACTTCGGCAACGGCTGTGACGAAGCACACATGGTGTACAATTTCGCCCTTCCGCCGCTTGTTCTTCATGCCTTTTACACCGGAAACACCGAAGCACTTTCTCTTTGGGCTGAAGAATTGTATCCTCCCTCGAACCAAACGGCCTTTCTCAATATTCTCGACACCCACGACGGCATCGGGCTTCAGGGGGTTCGCGGATTTCTGCCGCCGAAGGACATTGAATTTCTCGTGGACAGAGCCCGGGAAAAAGGGGCTTTCGTGTCTTATAAAACAACGGAAAACAGGGCCGAGGAACCCTACGAGATCAACAGCACCTGGTGGAGCGCGCTGAATCCGGAACATGAGGGGGAGAGCCTGGACTTGCAGATCGACCGGTATCTGGCTTCCCGGGCCATCGCGCTGGTACTGCGCGGGGTACCGGGAATCTATATCCACGGAGCTCTCGGTACAACCAATGACTATGAGACCGCCAAGGTCTCCGGCATCAACCGGGATCTGAACCGGGGAATCATTGACGCCCGGGAAGTGGAAAACGAATTGAAAGATCCGGCTTCCAAACTGTCCATCCTGTTCAGCCGGGGGAGGGAGCAGGTCCGGGTCCGGCGGCGCGAGAGCGCATTTCATCCGGGTGGCGGTCAACAGGTACGGCATCTGTGCCCCCATGTATTCGCTCTCCAGCGGACATCACCCGAGAACGATTCGTGTGTGCTGACCCTCACCGGTGTCACGGGCCAGGCTGTCCGGCTGGAAATCATGCCGGATAAAATCGGTGACAGCCGGGACCGGTATCTCGATCTTCTTTCCGGCAGAACCTATTCGGCAAATGATGGAATTTTGCATGTCGAGCTTCCGCCTTACGGGCGAATCTGGCTGAAAGGCGTTTGTTGACCAGAGTTTCGCTTCATGAAAGACACCGGAAAATCCCCTGTCCTGGCGAAATATATTTTCTGATTTACGGAAGGAACGGATGCCAAAAGCCCATAACGATAGAGGAGATTAAAAAAAATGGAAAAATTGAAGGTACGTGATCTCATGATCCCGGTAGACCGGTTTCCCAAACTTTCCAATCGGGCCAGGTTTTATGAAGCACTGGCGGCGTTGGAGACCGCTCAGAAAAAATATCTGTCCGGAGAGTCCGAACAAAGAATCCTTCTGATTGAAGATGAGGAAGGAAAGATCGTGGGAAAACTCAGTCCCATGGATCTGCTTCGCGGGCTCGAGACAAACTACAGCAGGGCAGAAGCCGAAAAGACGCTTGCCCATTTTGGGCTTTCCCATGTCTGGAAGTCCATTCAGGCGGACTATCATCTTTGGGAAAATCCATTCAGCGACCTGTGTCGCAAGGCTGAAAACGTTCTGGTAAAAGACTTCGACAAGGGTCCCACCCAAACACAATCCGTCGACGTGGATGATTCCATGGCCAAGTGTTTTCATCTGTTCGTCATGAATCGGCATGATGCGCTTTTTGTTTTTGAAGACGATCGGATTGTGGGGCTTCTGAAGTTTTCGGATGTCTATAAAAAGGTTTCCGAAACCATGAACGAATGCCGTGTCGATGCGATGACACGTTAAACGGACTTGTTTGAAGGATTTACGATGGACCTGATAGTCAACTGGCTGAAGCGACACCTGGGAAACCCCCAGATTGTGATTCTGTTTGGAGTCATTCTGGGTGTTTTGATCGTTATCATCGGTTTTGGCTCGATGCTGATGCCGGTTTTTGCCGGAGGAGTCATTGCCTATTTGCTGGAAGGCCCGGTTCAGCGGCTGCAAAGAACCGGATTGCCGCGAATCCTCTCGGTGGTGCTGGTGTTCGTTTTGTTTCTTGCGGTCCTGGCGCTGCTTGTTCTTGGCGTCATTCCCAGGCTGTCCCTGCAGATTTCCGATTTTATCGAACAGATACCGGAATACATGATCCGGATACGCACCGGTCTGGAAATTCTGCCCGAGCGGTATCCGGAATTCATTTCCCGGGAACAGGTGACGTATGTGACCGGCGAACTGACCCTGCAGATCAATACGACGGCCCGCCAACTGGCGTTGCGCTCCTTGTCCGGTCTGGTGGATTTTATCGGGGCAGCCGTCTATGTGTTTCTGGTTCCGGTACTGATTTTTTTCTTCATGAAGGACAAGGAAGAAATCGGCGCATGGATCGGCCGGTTTCTTCCGGATGATCGCGCCCTCGTGGATCGCATCCGTCGGGACGTCGATATTCAGATGTCCAATTACATACGGGGAAAAACGCTTGAAATGGTGATTGTGGGCCTGGCAGCGTATATCATGCTGGTCCTGTTCGAATTGAATTATTCCATTCTGCTGGCCACCCTGATCGGTCTGTCGGTATTCATTCCCGTGGTCGGAGCCATTGTCATGACCGTTCCGGTGTTTCTGGTCGGTTATCTGAAATTCGGATTGTCTTCTGAGCTGGTGTGGCTGACGCTGTCATACATCGTGTTGCAGCAACTGGACGGAAATGTGCTGGTTCCCGTCCTGTTTTCCGAAGTCAACAAACTCCATCCCGTCGCCATTATCAGCGCCGTTCTGGTGTTTGGGGGTATATGGGGGTTCTGGGGCGTCTTTTTTGCCATCCCCCTGGCCACACTCATTCAGGCGGTCATTCATGCGTGGCCAGGGGAACAACTGAATGATAACGGGCCGGGACCGACCGAGTGATCGCGGGAATCCATACGGACGATTGCCGAACCAGGCGGTTTACCGAATAATCGATTGCCAGATCACTCCGGCCAGGGCGCCCAGCGGAACCAGATAATGGATGGGGATGTGAAATCGCTGCAACAGCACCAGGGACGCGGCCGTAGATACCACAGCAAAAATGTCGACGCCCCGGTCGGGTAACAGCACCTTGTGTCCGAACCAGACCGCGAGATTCAGAATGACCCCCACCACGGCCGCGGTCACGCCGGTCAGCGCGGCCTGCAGCCGCTGGTTGCCGGCCATGGCCTCGACAAACGGGGCGCCGGCAAAGATGAAGAAAAAACATGGCAAAAAGGTCACGTAGGTGGTCAGTAAAGCACCGAGGATGCCCGCGGTCAAGGGGGGCAGTCCTTCGGGCAGGTTCCAGGCGCCCAGAAACCCGACGTACTGGGTCACCATGATCAGTGGCCCGGGTGTGGACTCGGCCAGCCCCAGACCGATGAGCATTTGCTGCATTCCGAGCCAACCCTTTGTCACCGCCACATCCGTGATGTAACTCAGAACGGCATAGGCACCGCCGAAGGTGACAAAGGCAGCCTGAGAAAAAAACAGGCTGATCTGTGTCAGGGTGTCGTCGCCTCCGCGCCATATCCAGATGGCCCCTACAGGGACTGCCCACAAACCCAGGCAGACAAAAAAGATTTTTGCGACATGGGAAAAGGATGGCTGAGCATGGTTCTGTCCGGTGGCGGGTTCGGATTCGTCCATACATTCCCGTAATCGCGCGTCAAAATGTCCCTTGCAGAAAACCGCCGGCCGCCATCGCCGCAGAAACAGGGCGGAAAGCGCGGCTCCGGCCACGATGATGGGAAAAGGCACCCTGAAAAAGAAAATGGCGACAAAGGCCAGGCCCGCAAATGCATACAGTTCCCGATGCCGGAGCGTTTTTTTGCCGATACGCAGAACCGCCTCAATTACAACGGCCACCACCACTGGCTGGATACCATAGAAAGCGGCGGCTACAGCCGGGATGTCGATATGGGCCACGACCAGGTAGCTGAGCAGCAGCATGACAAAGATGGATGGAATGACAAACAGGGAACCGGCGGCGATTCCACCCCAGGTGCCGTGCAGCCGCCAGCCGATGTAGGTGACCAGTTGCTGGGCTTCGGGGCCTGGCAGTAGCATGCAGAAGTTGAGTGCCCGCAGAAACTGGTTTTCTCCGATCCACTTGCGCCGTTCTACCACCTCCTGATGCATGATGGCGATCTGGCCGGCAGGTCCGCCGAAGCTGATGAAGCCCAGCTTCGTCCAGAATTTCAATGCGTCTCCGAAGGAAACCGTTATGGGCTGTGTTGAGTTTGGCTTGTTCGTCATCGGGCCCCCTTTATGTTGAAACTAAATCAACTGTATCTTTTGTCAACGGCGCAGTCCGTGTTGCCAACCATTTCGCCTGGGCTGGTTAACAAGATCGAAAAAAACAAATAAATACGACATATTGAAAAAATCGGCAAATTTTGTAAAAAACGATATTTTTATCTTGACTTTCATGCAGATACTTCAGAAACTGAATTCAAATCATTTTGGATATATCATTTATCGTCACCAGATTTCCCATTTCCTTCATTCTTCAATCCGACGCGGTTTTGCAAACACAGGTCAGAATGAAGTGATCTGTTTCAAGGGACACCATTTAAACGTATCGGGTTTTTTGATCATTTTTATTATTCAATCTCAACGCACTGATCCGCATATCCCTGTTTCCGAATAACGGCGTTTTTTCCCCGATGGAAAGGGACAGGGCGCGGATTCATCCATTTTTCCCCTAAGGAGGTAAGTCATGGAGAGGAGATACGGGATTTGGGTAATCTTTCTGATCGGTTTGTTTTTCATGCTTTCCGGGTGCAGCACCGAGCAGGGCATCAATCTCGCCGTGTTAAAGGAAAAACCAAAAGCCCATGTCGGGTCGAGTACCTGCAAGATGTGTCATCTGGAGCACTTCGATTCCTGGATGATGACCCTCCACAGCCGGATGACTCAGGACGTACAGAAAAACAGGGATGTCATCATCGCCGAATTCGATGAAAAAAGGATTCGTGAGGATTTGGCAAAAAACCCCAAGCTGAAAGTTCCTGCAGATCAAATCTTCATTCCCAAGGTCGATGAGATCCGGTATACCATCGGCAGTCAATGGAAACAGCGCTATATCATCGAAAAAAACGGCGTGCTGTATATCTCTCCGGTGCAATACAATGCCGATACGGACCGGTGGGTGAACTATAACGAAGACACCTGGGAGAAAAACCCGTGGCTTCTCAAGTGTGGTGGTTGTCATTTGACCGGGGTCGATCTTGAGAAGCAGACATTTGTGGAGACGTCCGTGGGTTGCGAGGCCTGTCACGGCAAAGGCTCCTGGCATGCGGCGCTACCCAAGACCGCTGTTTTCGAGAAACGGCAGACCATTATCAATCCGTCCAAGCTGACCTCGGGCGTGGCGGTTCAGATCTGTGGTTCCTGCCACAACCGGGGAAAGGCAACCAAACACAAGGATGCCTCATGGCCGGTCGGGTATGAACCCGGAAAGGCTCTTGAAACCTATTTCAAGTCCACATCGTTTGCTGCCGGAGATGCCAATCATCTCTACGGCAACGAGTTTTCCAAAGCCCATCACCAGCAATACATCGACTGGAAGCATTCCAAGCATTTCGCAGAAGGTGTGACCTGCGTGTCTTGTCACTACGTGCATCAGATCGGGGTACCCCCAACCCGTACCCAGACACGGGCTGCTGGATCAAAACAGTGTTTCGAGTGTCATATTCAGGTCAACCAGAACATGGCGCATTCGATACACTCCTTTGCCAACTGCGTGGGGTGCCACATGCCGCGGATTACCAAAAGCGCAGAGTCCGGAGATCTTCACAGCCATGTATTTACCGCCCTGCTGCCCGCCGGAACACTGGCGGACAAGAGTATTCCCAATTCCTGCCAGACCTGTCACAAACATAAAAATCAGGATCTGAATGAGTTGCAGGCAAACTGGGAAGCCCTGGCCAAAATTCCAAAACCGGTGGGAAATGTCATTGATCCGATCCGCTATAAAAAGGCCGATTGATTGATTCCGGAAAGTTTCCGAAATGAAATTTCAACACGCAATCAGGCTGGCAGGAAAGGGGCTGTCAAACGGTGACCGGACGGCCCACCAGCGCATCGAATTCGGGTCGGAAAAACCGATAAAGATTTCAGCCTGGATGCGACCATGAATGAACCGGAGGCTGATATGGTCAAGATTTCCGCTGTCCCCCAGATCAGATTTCTGGCATCCGCCGCAGTGACCGTAGCCGTTCTGCTTTACTCATCTGCGGCATTCAGCCAGGAAGAGGTGGCGTCCGCCATTCGGCGATATAAAGACAAAGAAGTCAGCACGGGCTATTATGAGGAGTATGAAGCCCGTCCCCGGCACGGGCGACCGTTCGTCACCATTCCCGGTGTACAGGTCGGGGTATTTCCCTACAGCCCCGCTTCAGCGGTTGTGAGGATACGGACAAGACTGGCCGATTCCCATTCGGGGATCGCATTTTACAATTTCAAGCGTTGTATCGACTGCCATCCAAGCCAGGCCAATGACGATCATACGGTACGCGCCAATCTGACCTGCCGTCAATGTCATGGCGGTGAGCCGATCGCCAGTATCGGATACTATAACTCACCCTTGAATCCGATCCGGAAACATGCCTATGTTTGCGCCAAATGCCATGAAGGTGCCAATGCATCGTTTGCCAGTTACGTCGTTCACCAGCCGGCACCCGGATCGATTACCGCCCGAACGAGTTTTCCGGCCCTGTATTTCACGTATTGGTTTATGGTTGTCCTGCTGGCGGGGACCCTGGCATTCTTCATTCCCCATAGTTTTATGGTGGGATTAAGGGAGTTATTCCATAACAAGAAAGATGCCGAAAAATGACACCGACGACTCAAATCAGACGATTCAGTGTAATCGAACGGCTGTTTCACTTTTTTCTGATGATCACATTCATGCTGCAGACGGCAACAGGATTCAGCCGTCTGTACAGTGTTACAGCCTGGGGCAAAAAGATCAATGCGATTTTTGGTGGCTATGAAACCTCTCTGTTGATTCACATATGGGTGGGTGGCCTGATGATGGCGGGGTTTGTCATTCATACCGCCTACCTGTTGACCCGAATCAACTGGCGCACACCGCTTTTGAGTATCTTCGGACCGGACTCGCTGGTTCCCAACCTCTCCGATTTGAAAGACATCGGGAAACGGATTCGCTGGTTTTTCGGACTGGGCCCACCGCCTCGATTCGATCGCTGGGCATACTGGGAAAAATTTGACTACTGGGCGGTTTACTGGGGTCTTCCCTTATTGGCGGTTACCGGATTGATGCTGATATATCCAATCCCAATCTGCCGGTTTCTTCCCGGATGGTCGCTGAATATCGCCATTATTCTGCACAGGGCAGAGGCGGTTCTGGCGGTGTCTTATATTTTTATCGTTCATTTTTTTATCGGGCATATCCGACCCGCCAGTTTTCCGATGAACGAGGCCATGTTTTCAGGAAATGTGCCTTTGGCGGATGTCTATGAAGAAAAACCGGCATGGATGGAGCGGCTGAAAAAAGCAGGAGATACGGAACTGATCATCGGGAACGCACCTGTTTTGTGGTATCGGGTTCTCTATTTTGTGTTCGGCTATGCGGTGTTGGTTTTCGGGGTTTACCTGCTGATAAACGGCATCATCTATTCCGGACAGGTTAATCTCCATTAGTCGGCATATCGGGGACAGACGCTATGCCATTCATTCGGTCATCATTCCGGGAATCCGGACCGTGAAGGTCGAGCCATGGCCCGGGGTGGAGGACACCGCAATGGATCCGTCATGCTGGCGTACAATCTGGTTGGATACAAACAGGCCGAGGCCGGTTCCCTTGCAGCCTTTTGAAGAAAAAAACAGGGTAAAGAGTTTGTCCCGGGTTTCCCGGTCCATGCCGGTTCCGTTGTCGGTGATGTCGAACCGGACATCGTTCCCGTCCGGACGGACACCGAACACCACCTGATGGGAGGGTTTGCTCACATCTCGAATGCAGGCATCCATGGCGTTCTCCAGAATGTTCATCAGGGCCGAATGCATGCTTTCCCAGTCGATTTCGGCATACCCGCCGGATGCATCGAAATTTCGAAGCAAATCGATTCCATGTTCCTTCATTTTCACTTCGATGGTGGAAGCTGTATCCTCTGCAAATTGAAGGATGTTGACGCGTTCCCGGTTCAATTTCCGTTCTTTGGCATGATACAGGATGTCGAGCACCATTTTTCGAATGCGCTCGGCCATCAGCCGAACGGTTTTCAATCCGTCGTCAACCTGTTCGGCCTGGTTCCGCTTCAGCCCGGACTCCATCAGATAAATGCCACCATCCAGACCGGTCAGAAGCCCCTTCATGCCGTGGGAAATGGAACCGATCATCAGTCCCAGCGCTGCCAGATTGCTTTGAAGCTCGGTCTTTTCACGAATCAGTCGCTCCAGACTTTCGGTGTATTCCCGCAGTTGACGTCTGCTGACAATCTTTTCAAAAACCTTGTTCAGAGCGATTTCAAGCACATCGATGTTGATGGGTTTGGTGATAAAATCCGAAGCCTGATCCTTGAAGCTGACAACCGCCAGTTCCATATCCCCATGCCCGGTGATCATGATGAATTCCGTGTCCGGACTTTCCAGCTTGATTCGCCGAAGCAGCTCGATCCCGTCCATGCCCGGCATCTTGATGTCGGACACAACCACCGGCGGGTGATGCCGGTGAAACAGCTCCAGGGCTTTTTCCCCGTTTTCCGCAGGGAACACCCGGTATCCGGCATCGACCAGCGAGACGTTCAGAACATCGCGAATGTCTTCTTCATCATCCACCAGCAAAATGGCACGTTCCATTGGCGTTCTCCTGTATGGGAAACAGAATGGTGAATGTGGCACCATTTCCCTCTTCGGATTGCAGGGTGATGGTTCCACCACATTCCTTGATGATGCCGTAAGAGATCGAAAGACCCAGCCCGGTTCCCTTGCCCACTTCCTTGGTCGTGAAAAACGGCTCAAATATCTTTTCCTGAACCGCTTTGGATATGCCGGTTCCTGTATCCGTGATATCGACCCGAACATGCCGATGGGTCAGTCTGGTCGTGAGCGTAATGCGTTTGTCCGGATGATCGATATTCTTGCCGTTCCATCGGTCTTCTATGGCATCCCGCGCATTCAACAGCAGATTGATGAAAACCTGCTCCAGCCGTCCCGGATCCCCCATCACCAGCGGCAGATTCCGATCAATCTCCCAGATCACCTCGATGGCCCTGACTTTCAACTGCTGGCTGAATATTTCGAACGCTTTTTCCAGAATGTCGTTGATATTGATCCGTTCCAGGCAGGCCTCTGATTTTCTGGCAAACTGGCGCATATGCAGAATGATCCGGGTGGCCCGATCCACATTGCTGTCAATTTTTTGAAGCATGTTGATCCGAATGTCATCTGCCACCGGTTCCTGTCGTGACGCTTTTTTGATCAGAAAACTGCTGGCGGTCTTGATCACGGAAAGGGGTTGGTTCAGCTCATGAGCCACTCCGGTTGCCATTTCGCCCAGAGTGGCCATCTTGCTGGCCTGGATAAACTGCTGCTCGGCCTCCAGGCGCTGGGTGATATCAGAGGTGGCGACCAGAAGCACCTTTCGGCCCGGATATTCGGAAGGACTCAACCAGATATCCACAAATACGGTTCTGCCATTCTTATGTGTCTGCTGGACCTTGTTGAGAACGGTTGATGACCGAAGCCGGCTTTCATACTGCGATTTTTCAGATTCCTGAAACAGATCCAAAAATGGTTTTCGAATGATTTCTTCTGAGGAATAACCATAAACCGTTTCGACACTCTCGTTGCAGTCAAGTATTTCCAGATTCTCGACATCCAATACAAACACCGGATTGGGAATATTGTTGAAAATGGCATGGTATTTTTTTTCGGACCGCTCCAGGCTGTCTTCAAGCTGTTTTCTCCGGGTGATATCCAGACATACCTCCATGACCGCGACGATATCACCACTATCATTTTTCATGGGGGATGTTCGTGCCATCCAGTAGGTGATGGTGCCGTCATCATTTTTTCGGGATTCCTCGCCATAATGCGGCTTGCCGTCAGAAAAAGTCCGCTCCACGGGACAGTTGTCGCATCGAACGTTTTTGCCCATGTACGCCTGATAACAGTAATCCCCCTGTTTGGCCTGAAAGCGCTCCAGAAATTCCCCGTTATATCGGATCAGTCGATAGGATGAATCCTGTATGGTAATCAGGCAGGGCACCAGTTCAAAGAGATTCTGATATTCGTCCCGCTGCCGGTTGAGCTCAGCCTGTTTTCTGGCAATTTCCGTTCCCATGTCAAAAATGGCTTTGGCCAAAAGCCCCATTTCATCCGTTTGATTCACTTCAATGGGATAATCATAATTCCCTGCACCGATGTTTCGGGTTCCGTCGATCAGTTTTTTGATCGGCCGATTGACAAACCGCAGCATGAAAAGAAATATCAAGGCAGATGTCATCAGAAACAAAAAAATCGAGAGCCACAGGATGCCTTTCTGATATCTGAAAATTTCCAAATCGGTTTTTTCCAGAGAAATCACGACATCCAGTGCACCCAGAATGGATTTGTCCGCCGGATGCACATGGCAGGCATCGGTGGAGCAACTGGGTTCGTTGCAGATCGGGCTGATGATCCCCAGAAGCCGATGACCCTCCGGCGCGTGAAAAAAACGGGTTCGCTGCTCCAGACTCAAATCCACCAGGGGGGGATCGGTTCGGTGGCAGATATCACATGCCTCGGCCTTGATGTTGGTAATGGTGTTGACCTCGGCCGGCATATTGGAGAATTTGATCTGTCCTTCCTTGTTATAGATGCGGATATGCGCGATGCCTTTCTGTTTGCCGATATTGGAAATGATCTGGGTGATGTCATCCCGGGAATTCAGCATCATGGCATAGTGGGCGCCCAGTCGGATGGTATTGGTCAGCCGGTTGGTGCTGGCCATGATGTCTTCGGTAATCCGGTTTTTGTGGTAGTTGATGTTGAAATAGGCCCAGATCAACATGGAGGCCAGCAGGGTCATCCCGACCAGAAGGGTGAGCTTGGTGAACAGACTGCGCTGCAGATTTTGTATTGGAAGAATCATGGTACGGTTCCGCTGCCCATTTTCATGTAAAGTCGTCCAACCGATGTCAGATTCTGATCGATTTGAAGCTCTTTTCGGGAAATTCCCATGGCCATGCCCAGCAGTTGGGGTAAATACAGTATCGGCATGTGCAGATCCGCATGATTCATGGCCGAGATCCTGCCCTGATACCCTTCCAGATTCATCTGGCACATCGGACATACCGTTACGATGGCATCGGCAGGCCGGGCCGCCGATAAAATCGCTTCAACCAGGGTCAATCCAGCGTCATGATGGGTGTTCATGTGGGAGGCGCCACAGCATTTTGCACCCATTTCCCATAAATGGACTTGTGCCCCGGTTGCCTGAATGAGCGCGTTCATGGATGTGGGCCATTCCGGATCATCGAAAACGGCATAAGGCCTCAGGCACTGACACCCGTAGTATGGTGCAACCGAAAGCCCCGACAGGGAATCGATAACCCGGTTTTGAATGGCCTGATGCCCGATATCGACCGACAGGATATCCAGCAGATGGCGGACGTGAATCCGGCCGGTCAGCTTCAACCCATCCTCAGCCAGCACCTGATTCAGGGTTGACAGCATCAGGGGATCGGTTTTAACCGTTTCCACAACCTTTTTCAGATTCAGATAGCAGGCGCTGCACGGCACCAGCAGATCCAGACCATCGGCCATTTTTTCGGCAATGGCCAGATTCCGGGCCGGAAGGGCCAGAGACAACAGGCGACTTTCAAATTCCGCCGCACTGGCACCGCAGCAGGTCCAGTCAGTCAGCTCGATGAGTTCAACATCCAGCCGTTTCATCAAATTTCGGGTGGATTCATTGTATTCTCCGGCGGTGCCGTCCAGCGAACATCCGGGATAATAGAGATATTTCATGCCTGATTCTCCGGGAAAATTCAGGATTCAGAATTCAGTAGTCAGAATTCAGAAGAAATCAGTATCTGTCATATTCATTTATAGGGACGGTCACCCGCCTGGCGCTTATGCCTGCAGCGGTGATCCGTCAGCTTCTTTCATCCGTTACCCCCCCTGTTCCAGGGCGGCTACCCTGCGAAACAGGGCGCTCAGATCGGTTTTGCTTCCGGATGACCCCATCAGGGATACTTTTCCCCGCGACATCAGTCTGAGGCCAAGGGATGAAAATCGCAGGGGCAGCATCGGATTTTTCATGGCCCAGAACCAGGCGCTCATCATTTCCATTTCATGAACCCGTCCATGACGCCGGATACTTTTCAGAAACTGCCGATAGAACATGGCCGATGCTGTTTTGTTCGTGAAGCCCAGTTTAAGCCCGATCTGTTTTAAATCACTCATGGCCTCGGTTAGTGGCAGCCCTCTGGGGCATCGAAGGGTGCAGGAGTAACAGGACGAGCACATCAAAAATGTCTGGCTGAGAAAAATTTCCCGGGTTTCACCCGCAAGAACCTGTCGCCACAAATAGCGGGGTGTCACATCCATGGCAAATTCGTTGGGACAGGATCCGGTGCAGGTGCCGCACTGAATGCAGGCGCTGATTTTTATCCGGACTGCCGCAAGCGGGTCGGTTGAAGAACCGGCTGTATTCATAACATGCTCCTTTCAGGCCAGCGCCGCATCAATGATGCCAAACATCTGCCGGGGCAGCCACCCATCCATCACGGCTGCATCATTCGGGCAGACTGCCGCACATGCGCCGCATCCCTGACACATCAGCGGATCGATGACAATTTTATCCAGGTCCGGTTCCACCTGTCTGGCCCCGTAAGGGCAGGCGGAAACACATTGCTCGCACAGGCTGCACAGGCTGTGTCTAATCCATGCGGTTGTACGGGCAGACGGAATGACCGGCCGGGATAATATGGCCAGGCTTTTCTGACTGGCAGCCTCGGCAGTTGCGATGGATTCTGCAATCGAGCCGGGGGACAGTCCGATGCCGCAAACAAAAACCCCTTCCCGGGTGCTTTCAACCGGCCGCCATTTGATGTCCGCCTCCTGATAAAATCCATCTGAATCCGGCTTGATGCCAAAAATCCGGCAGATATCCGTATTGGGCGATGGGATCATGCCGGCGGCCAGAATCACCCGATCTGCCTGAATTTCAACCCGTCTGTTCAATACCGGCTCCAGGACGCGCACCCGCACGCCATCCCCGTCAATACAAACCTCTGGCCGGGCTTTTATATCCCAGGCAATAAAGATCACACCCGCTTTTCTGGCCCGGGTATAGGCGATTTCCGAAAACCCATAGGTCATCATATCCCGGTACAGAATATAGACAGACAGTTCCGGATTTTTGGATTTCAGCAACATGGCCTGTTTCAGGGAGGTGGAACAGCAGACCCGACTGCAGTAATTGCGGGGCTCTTCCCGTGTTCCGGCGCACTGAATCATCACAATGGATTCCATATCCCTGATATTCAGTGTTTCTGCAGCGATCTGGTCTTCCAGTTCCTTCTGGGTCAGAATGGCTGGGCTCTGGCCGTATCCATACCCCTGAACCGGGGTTTCCCTGCCTCCGGTGGCCAATATGGCAGCGCCATGCCGATGCGCTGTGATTTTCTTTTCCGGTCCCTCCAGGGTGGTGAAAAATGCGCCGGTCTGACCGGAAAACCCCACCACAGCGGTTTCGGTATAAAGGGTGATCAGGGGGTGTTTATTGATTTTTTGGTCCAGATCTGCAAGCAATGGCTGAACGCGATCCCCCTGAAGGGTTTCCTGAATCCAGCGAAGATTTCCGCCCAGAAAGGCACTTTTTTCAACCAGATCGACCGGAACCCCGTGATTGGCCAATGCCAGGGCCGCGGTCATGCCGGCCACGCCCCCGCCGACCACCAGGGCATGCTGGCTGATGGACACCGGCTCCTGGGCCAGGGGATTGGCGCCTGTCAGGCGATGAACCCCCATGTCGAGAATGCAGGTTATTTCTGCATGACTATCCTGGATTTCGGTTAAATATTTTCTAAAAATCGGGGTATGGATATCCACACAGTCGATCAGATTTTGTTGCAGACCGGTCATCTGCGCCATTTCCAGCTTGATGGCTGGAATCTGCTGGGGACAGGCCGCGATCAGAAGCCGGTTGAAATCGGATAATTTCAACTTTCGGCTCAATGCTTCTTTCCCTTCGGGTGTGCAGAGGCTGTTGACCATGTCAATGCCCATCAGCGATGGACAGGGCCGGAGACTGGCTGACAGCCGGTCGGCATCAATCGGTAATGCCTGGTGGCAGGTGCAAATCAGAATCTGTATACCAGGAAGTTCCCGGGACACATTTCTCGGTCGCTGTGATGGATTTGTATTGGCCAAGGGTTTGACGTTGCCCGATTGCAGTGTTTGTGAGGCATTCAAACCCGCGGCGGATGATAGAATCACGGTTTCCCGAATATCCTTCAGACCTGTAAATGACCCGCCCAGCATCACTCCCGGCTTTGCGGTTTGGGTCAGGGAAAAGGGCAGCGTGTCTGCAAATCCCCATGCATTGAGGGAAAGCTGGCACATATCTGCCAGCCCGGGCATGGCCAGGGCCGGACGCTGGCCAATGGCCAGAACCGCCATGTCCACTATCGATTCCTGCAGGTCACCGGACCGGTCTGCATAACGGATGATAAGATCCTGTGTCTTTGAATCGATAATCATGGTATGAACCCGTCCCCGGATAAACCGGATGCCGTAATCCGCTTCAGCCGCATCGCGATACCGCTGAAAGGATTTGTCATAGGTCCGCATATCCATGTAATAAATGGCCGCATCCAGGGTCGCTCCGGATTTTTCTTTGGCCAGGATCGCCTCCTTGATGGAAATCATGCAGCAGACACTGGAGCAGAAGTCGCCTTCGGATTGAAAATCCCGGGACCCGACGCACTGAAGCCAGGCCATGCGGCGAACGGGACGCCCATCCTCCGGGCGAATCAGTTTTCCACCAAATGGACCGGAATTGCTGATAATCCGCTCCAATTCCAGACTGGTGACAACGCCAGGATGCCGCTTATAGCCCAGGTTGTTTTTTCCGGAAGTCGGGTCATACAGGGCTGTCCCGGCATTCAGGATCACGGCCTGAACCTGAAACGTCTGATCCATCATGGCTGCGACCGTATCATATACCTGCATGACCTTGGGAATCAGGGCATCGGGTTCAAAGGGTTTGATCAGATAATCCATGGCTCCGATTTTCATGGCCTCAACCGCGGTTTCCACCGTGGCAAAGGCTGTCATCATGATCACCTTCAGATCCGGTGCGGCGACGCTGGCATGCTGCAGCATCTCTACACCATCCATGCCCGGCATCTTGATATCGAGAAGCATCAGATGATAGGATGCGCCAGCCAGCATGTTCAGACCGGCCGGACCGGATTCAGCCACGTCCACATGAAATCCCTCTTCTTCCTGAAGCCAGTCCCGAATCGATTCCCGCACGATGGCCTCGTCATCCACAACCAGAATGCGAAAATGGCTTTTTTCCCGGCCGGGCAACACAATGGCGCCGGTCGGGCAGACCGTTTGGCACGCGCCGCAGCGGGTACACCCATTGACATCGATTTGATATGTTGCCGGCCAAACATGGGGCAGCGGTGAATGAATGGCTTTTCGCGTTGACAGACCGGCATTGAAGGGATCGGGGATGTTGACGGGACAGGCATCGGTGCAGGCGCCACATCCCATGCAGGTCCGTGCATCCACATATCCGCCTTTCCGGCGAAGGGTGACCGTGAAATGTCCGGCTTCCCCATCGATGGCCATGATATCGGTATCGGTTCGAATATCGATGCGTTCATGAACCAGACCCTTGCGCAAACAATGCTGGGCAGACTGATCCGGATCGACCCGCGGCAGCATCCGGCACATGCCGCAGCCATTGGTGGGAAACTGGTAATCCAGACTGGCCAGAAGGCCGCCGACGTGGGATGTCTGCTCCACCAGGGTAACATCATGTCCGGTTTCGGCCAGATCCATGGCGGTTCTCATGCCGCCGATACCGGCTCCAACAACCAGAATATGTCCTGTTGTATGGCTCATGGTCATTCCCCCTTTATGCCTACCACGTCGCCAAACTCGTTTTCCCGGAATATGGACAGAGGCGGGGCTTCGTCTATGGACCGGCCGGCCAGGTAGCCAAATGCATTCTGGGTTTTTTCGGCCACGGACCGGAACAGTTCCATGACCGGAATGTCGTTGGGGCAGGCATTGGAGCACTGGCCGCATCCGACACAGGCCGTGCTCATGTGGGCCAGACGGGTCAGATGATAAAACACCGTATCCGCTGGCAGCTTGACCAGGCCCCGGCGATGACTCCATTTCAGAATCTGGGCGGCATCGTGGTCAAACACATCGGTCACGAATACGCATTCCCGGCAGTAGCAGACCGGACAGGCCACCCGGCAGTTGTAGCAATTGACACAGTCGGCCAGATAGGCGGTCAGTTTTTCCAGGTTGGATGTGGCGGCATGGGTCGCCTCGAACATGTCGTTGCGATAAGACACGCGTCGGGCGGTCTGTTCGGCAATCCCCCCGTGTCGCGTCGAAGACCCGGCCGCTTCCGGTACTTTCAATTGTTTCAGCAGGCTCTGCCCCTTTTCAGTCTGCCCGGCCAGAAGGAAATGATCTTCGGTTTCCATGCCCAGCCATCCGATGGCGATATCGGCGCCGTCCGGCGTGAAATGCTCGCAGGCTTTGCAGGCTTCGGCCAGGTCGATGTTGCCTGGAAACGCGGCATCCTTTTTTTGAATCTGCTGAAAAAATGTGATGCCGGGATCACCGGTAATGGACTGAACAAACCGGCGGTAATCCGCATTTCGAAATGCGCCGGGACAGTCCATTCCAATGAGGACCAGCTCGTCCAGTGTGCCCTGCTTGAGCTTGACCAGCTCGACAAATGCCCGAATTTCACAGGGCCTGAGACAGGCTGCAACGGTTCCGCCGATGGCGTTCCGGGTCAGGTTGGCCACCAGTCTGGCGCTATTGAGGGGAAAGCAGGGTGCCAAAGGGTCGCATCGATCAATCTGGTCGGGATCGGTGATCAGGGCAGGCATGACGCCCGGCTTCATGGGCAGTTGAACCGGCGCCAGAATGGCCTGAATGGTATCCAGTTCCAGAAGGGATCTAAAAAATTGACGCAACCCGGCCAGAACGCCTGCATCCGGCATGACCAGCTTGTACATATCTGACATGATGAACCTCCAGCATGTGTGAAAGGGGCAAAGGTCAAATGATCATGGTTTGCCGTGCCTGGCTGGGTCCAATGGCACGAATCTGGCCGGTCATATCCCGCATGATTTCCGCAAACTGAATCCCGTCGCTGGCGCCGATCCAGGTCAGACGAAGCCGTTCCGGTTCGAATCCGAACCGGGGCAGAATTTCCTTGAGCAGTTTGATTCGCCGCCGGGCCTTGAAATTGCCGTTGATATAATGACAGTCGCCCGGATGACAGCCGCTCACCAGGACCGCATCCGCACCCTCCAGAAGTGCCTTGATCACATACTGGGGGTCCACCATGCCTGTACACATGACCCGGATCAACCGAATGTTTTTGGGATAACTCAGCCGGGACGTTCCGGCCAGGTCGGCCGCCGTGTAGGTACACCAGTTGCAGACAAATGCGACGATGGTGGGTTCAAATGGTTCCATGATTCCTCCTATCCCTCCGCCATGACCCGATAAAGCGCATCCATCAGGCCGTCAAATTCCGCAAACACCTGCTGTTTTTGAAAATGCCGGACCTGTGCTGCACCGCTGGGGCAGAATCCGGCGCAACTGCCGCAACCCTTGCATAAGGCATCGTTGACGACTGAGACCTGTCTGCGGTTGTCAAACTCGATAGCCGAATAGGGGCACAGGCCGATGCAGATCTGACATCCGGCACAGACATCCGGATCGATCCAGGAAATGACGGACGGGATCGTGACCCGACCCCGTGTGGCCAGAGACAGGGCTTTGACCGCGGCGCCCGAGGCCTGGGACACGGTATCCGGAATATCCTTGGGCGACTGGCACGCTCCGGCGATGAATACCCCGTCTGTTGCCGTGTTGAGCGGGCCCAGTTTGGGGTGTTCTTCCAGAAAGAATCCGTCTGCACCCAGGTTGACGCCAAACAGCCGGCCCACGTTGATGGCGTCTTTTCGCGCTTCCATGGCCGCACATAAAATGACCATGTCAACCGGGACCCGAATCCGTTTGCCCAGAAGGGTATCCTCTGCAATGGCGACCAGCTTCCCCGCTTCGCCAGGGAATCGGCCATTTGCCGTAATTTCCGCAACTTTTCCGCGAATGAACCGGGTGCCTTCTTCCTGGCACCGTCGATAAAATTCCTCGTAGCCCTCGCCAAAACAGCGCATGTCGATATAGAAATCATAGACTTCGGTGTCATGTCCCACCTTTTCCTTGATGAGGTGGGTATATTTGAGGGCAACCATGCAGCAGACACGGGAACAGTATTCATGATGGTTCACATCCCGGCTGCCGATGCAATGCAAAATGGCCACACTGCCGGGTGGCCGGGTAAATGCACCGGTTTCATCCCGCATCAGGATTTTGCCGCCGGTGGGGCCGGTGGCATTGCTCAGGCGCTCGAATTCCAGGCTGGTGAATACATTGGGGTATCTGCCGTAGCCGAACTGTTTCATGGATTTGGGATTCATCACATCATATCCCGTGGTCAGAATAATGGTTCCCACCGGAATGGTCAGCTCTTCGGGTTTCATGTGATGATCGATGGCCTTTGCCTCGCAGACCCGGACACATTCCATGCATTCGCAGCATCCGCCACAGTTGAGACAGCGATCGGACTCGCCCATGGCCTGATCTTCAGAAAGACCAGGTGATTCCTCGTGAAATGACTGAATCCGAATGTCGGGCGCCACATGGGGCAGTATGGCCCGCGGTTTTAATTCCAGATTTTCCGGCACCGCATGATACACCGGGCGTTCCGGTTTCTGTCCGGCTTCCATGTCGTCCACAGCCAGTCCCTGAAGAAAACGGTCCATGGACCCGGCGGCCAGATGGCCGGCGGCAATGGCTTCGATGACGGTTGCCGGACCACTGACCGCATCCCCTCCGGCAAATACATGGGAAAGGGTGGTCTGACCCGTGGCCGGATTGATCTGAAGGGTCTGATTGCGCGTAAAGGCCGGGCCGGACGACAGGTCATTCCAGGAAACATCCGTTGTCTGGCCGATGGCTGCCACAATCCGGTCGCATGGAATCACAACGGTCGAGTCGGGAATGATTTCAGGTCGACGACGTCCTTTTTCATCGGGCTCACCCAATCGGGTTTTCAGGCATTCCAGACCCGTGACCCTGCCGTTTTCGGCAACCACACGGGCCGGTGCCGTCAGAAACTGAAATGATACGCCTTCTTCTTTTGCACCCAGAATCTCGTCTGCATAGGCCGGCATTTCGGTTTCGGTCCGGCGATACACAATGGCGGCAGAAGCCGCACCCAGACGAAGGCTGACCCGAACCGCATCGATGGCCACATTCCCGCCGCCCACCACCACCACCCGCGCACCGTTGAAATGAGAAAATGACTGGGGATTCAGGTTGGCCTGCCGCAGAAACTGAACGGCATCCATGACCCCTTCGGCATCGGATTCACCCGGAATATGGAGTTTCATGCCCAAATGCGCGCCAATACCCATAAAAATGGCTGAAAAACCCTGTTGTTTCAGGTCATCCAATGTAAAATCCTGGCCCAGCCGTTTTCCGGTTTCAACCGCCACCCCCAGCCGTAGAATATAACCGATTTCCCGGTCCAGCAGATCCGACGGCAGCCGGTAATCCGGAATGCCGACCCGCAGCATCCCGCCCAAAACCGGAAGGGCTTCGAATATCGTGACGGCATAGCCTTTCAATCGCAGATCATGGGCTGCGGTCAGTCCGGCCGGACCCGCACCAATGATTGCCACGGACTGCGGCTTTTCTTCAATGGGTGGAACCGGCAGGGTTTCCCAATCGATTTGATCCGCGGCAAAGCGTTTGAGATCCCGGATGGCCACAGCCGCATCCACATCCTTTCGCCGGCATTCCATTTCGCAGGGATGGGGGCAAACCCGGCCCAGAACGCCGGGAAGCGGGATTCGTTCCATGATCAGGCGAACCGCGGCCTCATATTTTTTCTGGCGGATCAGTTGGATGTATCCCTGGACATTGACATGGGCCGGACAGGTCTGCACGCAGGGCGCCCGGTCGTTCTTGTCGATGCAGAAGGTGATGGGAACGGCCTGGGGAAAGGCCCGGTAAACGGCTTTTCGATCAATCAGTTTTACGTCCCATTCACTGGGCATGGACACCTGACAGACCTTGGTGCATTCACCGCATCCGGTGCAGATGCCTTCTTTGATATACCGGGGATTGCGGCGGATGGTGACCGTGTAATTGCCGATATAGCCGGAAAGGTCCACAACCTGACTGAAGGAAAAGAGATGGATATCCGGATGCTGGGCCACATCCACCATTTTGGGGGTGCCAATGCAGGCCGCACAGTCCAGGGTAGGAAAGGTTTTGTCAAACTGAAGCATGTGCCCGCCGATCGTGGTGGATTTTTCCACCAGATAGACCCGGTGTCCGGAATTGCCGATATCCAGAGCCGCCTGCATGCCGGCAATACCGCCACCCACAATCAGAACATCGGGATGAACCGCCACCTCACGGGTTTCCAGGGACTGGTGATAGACCACCCGGTTGATGGCCGCAGCCACCAGGGTTTTGGCCTTGGATGTTGCCTCATCCTCATCCGGAGTCACCCAGGAAACCTGCTCCCGCACCGAGGCCATTTGAAGCATATAGGGGTTGATGCCGGCCCGTTTGCAGGCGCCCTGAAAGGTTTTTTCATGCAGCCGGGGCGAGCAGGAGGCCACCACCACGCGGGTCAGGCCGTATTCCTGAATGTCTTTTTCAATCATTTCCTGGCCCGGATCCGAACACATGAACCGGTAATCCCGGGACACGACCACATGATCCAGTTTTCCGGCAAACGCCGCCACCTCGGCAACCCGAACCCGGTAGGCGATATTGATACCGCAATGACAGATATAACATCCGATTCGGATGGTCATGGTGTGTTCCTTTCTCTTTTTGATGTCGCCACGAGCTCACTCACCGGATGACCGGCCAACAGATCCCGAATTAAATCGACCAGGATTCCGGCCTCTGGCGGTTTTTCCAGATAGGCTTCGGGCTGGGGGAGCCCCTGACCGGCCTGATGGCATTGAAATGTCTGATAATGAAAAAACAAATCCCGGTCGAGTCCGGAGAGCATGATGACCGGAATATGTTTCAACCGATGGTCCAGCTTGAGGTTCCGATACAGGTGAATGCCATCGTCATCGGGCATCATGACATCCAGAACGATGATGGCAGGGGATAGATTGCGTGCCATGTTCAACCCGTCTATCCGGTTTCCGATACCAATGGCATCATAACCCGATGATGTCAGCAGATTGACCAGAAAAATCCGCATGCTGGCGTCATCGTTTACGATCAGAATCTTTGGAATGGCGGGAATTGCACTCACAAATCGCTCCCATCGGTTAGGAGTTATTTGAGATTTCCGGCAAGGATCATCAGGAGAAACATCATCTGAAAATGGGAACTTGAGCAAATATTAAGCAGGAAGTGTGCCAAACCAGACAATCTGTTTGGATAATAAACCAATACAAACTGTTATGACTTTTTGGCAATCATCTGGTGTGGCAGCGGAAAGACAGATCCATGCAGCATTATGGTGCCAGGTCACCATGCTCAGGGAACATAGGGGAGGGAAGGCTGATTGCGTGTGAATGGACGGGTTACGCGAATGGCGTATGGGTCGGGATGAACGGATGATGGAAAATAGACCGGCAGGAATGTTGCACAACATGTTGCAACCCATTCTGCAACAAACTGTCCCGATCTTTTTTCAAAAACTACGTTACGCGGGGTTTGCTCAGGTTCAGCCGTTTCATTTTTCGCCACAGTGTGGTGCGATCCATGTTCAGTTCGGCTGCGGCCCGCGTGCAGTTCCAGTTAAGGTTCTGAAGAACCGCATGGATGCGGTCGCGTTCGGTATTCTGATTTTTGGAGCTGTCGGTTTGACCGGTCAACGGCTTCCGGCGAAAGGATTGCACATAGTCCGGCAGATCTTCCGGCCGGATTGTGTCGGATTGACTGATGATGACGCCATGTTCAAGAATATTTTCCAGCTCCCGGATATTACCGGGATAGGGATAATTGAGAAGAATGTCCATGGCGGAACTGGAGATGGTCAATAGCGGTTTTTCATTTTCCGTACACAGCCGTCTTAAACACCGGCGGATTAACAAGGGGATGTCAGACGGACGGTTTTTCAACGGTGGGATATCGATTCGAAGCACATTCAGTCGATAAAAGAGATCTTCGCGAAAGAGTCGCCGGGAGACCAGATCCTCCAGTCCCCGATTGGTCGCCGAAATGATGCGAATATCGACCTTTACCGGATGATGGCTTCCCAGCGGATAAAAGTCCCGGTCTTCCAGAACCCGAAGCAGCTTGGCCTGAAGGGATAGCGGGAGATCGCCGATTTCATCCAGGAATATGGCTCCGCCGTCAGCCTCCTGAAACCGCCCGGGCTTGTTGCGGTCCGCACCGGTGAATGCCCCCTTGACATAGCCAAACATTTCGGATTCCAGAAGCGTATCCGGCATCGCGGCACAGTTGACCTTGACAAATGGTCGACTGGCCCGACGGCTTTCCGCATGAATGATTTTGGCCAGCAGATCCTTTCCGGTTCCGGTCGGACCCTCGATCAGAACCGTCGAATCGCTTGACGCCACAACACGGGCCAGATGAAAAACCTTTTGCATGGCCGGATCACGGCCGATCATGTCGTGAAACACATACTGTCCGCTGACCGCCTTGCTGAGCTGCTGAACCATGCTCAGATCATGAAAGGTGACCAGTCCACCCACGATGGTCCCCTTTTCATTTCGAAGCGCAATGATGCTGGAGCGTATCGGAATGGTTTCTCCGCCTGCTACCTTCATTTGTCCTTCAGGACTGATGCGGGTACGACCATCCCGAATGGATTCTTTCAGCAGATCAATATCCTGGCACCCGGTTTCAGTGCCCATCAGCGTTGCGCAGGGGTTGCCCAGAATCTGAAGCCGGTTGTAACCCGTTATTTTTTCCGCCCTGGCATTAAAAAAGGTGATGTGTCCGCCCCGGTTGACCGTAAAAATACCGATATCCAGATTTTCCAGAATCATTTTCAGACTGCGCTCTTCGTAGTACACGCGGTTGATCAGATCGGTGATGGGGGAATGGTCCTGGAGAATGGTCAGGCAGCCGGCAATTCGATGGTGTTTGTCATATACCGGCGTTGCGATACGGGTTACCAGGCGCTGCGAATCCGCGGATCGGGAAGTCGCCGCTTCCACATGATCGGAATCCCATTCTCCGCCATTGCTGAACAGACATTTTATCATACAGGGGATGCCGACAAATACCTCCCGGCAATCCTTGCCCATTGTTTCGGCTTCCTTCAATCCCATGAACGCCTGGGCTGTGCAGTTCATGGCAGACAGCTTCCGCCGGCTGTCCACCATGAATGCGCCAATATTGAGCTCATCCATGACATTGAGCAGTTGTCTGCACTGAACCGTGGTATCGCATGGTAACATGGGCATGGCGTTATCCCGTCACTACCGGCAGCCACAGTGTAAACGTGGCGCCCTGACCCGGTTGGCTGACCACCGCCACGTCGCCGCCATGCCGCTCCATGATGCCATATACGGTGGAAAGTCCGAGTCCAACGCCGTATCCGGCTTCCTTGGTGGAAAAAAAAGGCTCAAAAATATGGGGCAGATCGGTTTCGGAAATGCCGGTTCCGGTATCCTGAACCTGAATGATGATCCGGTTGCTTTCGGTTTCCATTTCAACCCGAATCATCAGCTTGCCGCCGTCCGGCATGGCGTCGATGGCATTCAACATCAGATTGATGACACACTGCTGCAGTTGATTCATATCCCCGTTAACAACTGGAAGGCCGGGTGTCACGGAAACAGTCAGATCGATATGACAGAGATCCAGTTTATGTTGGATCAGCATGACCGACCGGTTGATCAGATCCGGGATGTTCACCGGATGAACAACCGGTTCTGTCCGGCGGGAAAATGTCAGCAGATTGGACACAATTCCGGAGCATCGGGCAGTTTCCCGTTCCACCACATCCAGATACTGCAGAAATTTATCTTTATGGTATTCAAGTGGCTGGCCCTTGCCCAACATGCGGATCATCAATCGGATGTAATTCAAAATACCGGAAAGGGGGTTGTTGATTTCATGGACCACACTGGCGGCCAGACGGCCCATGGACATCAGTTTGTCCTGGTGCAGAATACGGGCCTGATTGACAACCCGCTGTTCCAGGAGGGCCGTGTAATCCAGAAGTTTTTTACGGGATGTATATCGCTGCTGGGCACGGCGCAGGGCCAGAAACAGGGCATCGTCACTGATGGGTTTGGTGATGAAATCCGATGCGTCCAATTGAAGGGCCCGAATGGCCAGATCGATGTCGCCGAATGCCGTGGCCACGATCACTTCGGTATCGGGCAGACGGGTCTTGATGGTTTCCAGGACCTGAATGCCGTCCATGCCGGGCATACGAATATCCGTGATGACAATTTCCGGCTTTTCCCGCTCGCAGAGTTGAATGCCGGATTCGCCGGTTGATGCGCCCAGAACACGATACCCCGCATCCTGAAGGCTCATTGTCATGACCTCCCGAATATCAGCCTCGTCATCGATCAACACGATTGTCCACTCAGTGGATTCAAGCATGACAGACCTCTTTATCGGCAATAGAGGGTGGCCTCACATGACATCACGTGCGTTTTTTAGAATTTTTTCTTTTTTTTGATGTGAAATTTGCTTTCTTTCCTGTTTTCCGTGGCGATGATGGGTTGCAGACGCTTGGCTGACAGGATGGGGGTGTTAACGACCAGGGCGGATCGGCCTTCGGATTTTTTGATATCGAGTTGAAGCGAATTTTTATCGATCTCGAAATATCTGGAAATGACCTCGATAATGTCCTGCTGAAGTCGCGTCAGGATATCATCGGAGATTTCCAGCTTGTCGTAGATCAATGCAAACTGAAGTCGCTGTTTTGCCTGATTACCGCTTCCTTCCCTGCCAAAAATCTTTTTCAGGAAACCATTGAACATGGGGCCTCCCTATTTTCCAAGACCAAGTTTCTGGCTGAGTTTCTTCCAGATGGATTTATTGGCCTGGGGAACCTGTATGGGAATATTTTTCTCGCCGTTCAGGCGTTGTGCAATCCGTCGAAATGCCTCTCCTGCCGCCGAGTCCTTTTGAAGCACCAGCGGAAGCCCGGTATTGGTCGCCACCACCACCTGATCATCCATTTGAACCAGACCGATCAGCTCGATGGACAATACATCCACAACATCCTGGTGGCTGAGCATGTCCCCCCGTTCAACCATATCCGGAACAATGCGGTTCAGTATCAGTTTGGGGGTGATGGATTTTGCATATAACAGCCCGATGACCCGATCCGCATCCCGAACCGATGAGATGTCTGGCGTACAGACGATAATCGCCTCATCCGCCGGAGCCACGGAATTTTCAAATCCGCGTTCGATACCGGCCGGACAGTCCAACAGAATATAATCAAATTCTTTCCGCAGCGTTTTGCAGAACCGGACCATGGCATCCGGCGTCAGAACATCCTTGTTATCGCTTTGGGACGCCGGAAACAGAAACAGTCCCTCAATCCGACGATCCTTGATCGCGGCCTGTTTGATTTTGCATTTTCCCTTGGCTGCATCCACCACATTGAACACAATCCGGTTTTCCAGCCCCATCACCACATCCAGATTTCTGAGGCCGATATCCATATCCACAACTGCAACCTGTTTCCCCTCAAGAGCAAGCGCCGCACCAATGGATGCGGTGGTTGTTGTTTTACCCACGCCTCCCTTTCCGGAGGTTATGACAATGACTTTTCCGTCCAATGAACACCTCGTTTGGGTTGTTTTTAAGTCTATCGTATCTCCGGCCATGTAAACCGGTTGAATGGGTTGGCGGTTAAATACTCCTCGACAATGATACAGCCGTTTTCAACATGTGCATATTCAGCCGTTTTGCTGCCGGATTCCGGCAAACCTGCCGCAATTACACATCCGATCTGGACCTGAATCGGCCGAAACCGCAAGGCCAGTACAATGGCGTCTTCACTGTCCGATTGACCGGCCGATGCCGTACCGAGCAGACTGCCCAGAACCAGAATATCGCCTCCGGCAATGATTTCCGCACCGGGATTGACATCTCCCAGCACGATCAGATGTTTTTTGGCTTCGATCTTCTGGCCGGAACGAACCCTGCCTGCAATGATCAGGGCATCACTCTGTTGACGGCGCCAGGAACTGCTCATATCATATTTTTGAACGTTTTGTGATGGCGGTTCATTCGTCTCATGTCGCGGCGGACTGACTGATTCCACATGAAATTCAGCCTGAAGAAATCGGGTCAATTCGTCAGTCAGGCCTTTGGGTACGTCGAAATGTCCCGTGTCAAGGATCACATGGGCGCTGAGCGCCAGGTGTTTTGCCTGAGTGAACAGTTTGGTCAGATCCGCTTTCAGGACAGCTATGGGCTGATTCGGATCCAGCGTGACCCATAGCCCTTCCCGAACGCCTTTCAGTCTGACAGTGGATTTTTCACTGGTTGGGCCTGTCATGATAAACCGGTTTCCTGAGAATTCTGTATTTGTTTCAATGCATGAAGAATCAAATCCGTCCTTGTCGTGCAGTCTGTCCCGGACAGAGCAGAGACGGCGACATCCGTTCTGAAAGATGGAAACGACAACTGACGTCCCGTATCATTTACGATATTCTCCACCCGCTTGCAAATAGTTTTCGCACCGGACAGGTCCGTATGTGGCAGGATTATCGAAAAAACATGCTCATCAAACCGGCACACCGTATCGATGGGACGCAGACTCTGAAGAATCCCCTGGCTGGCAGATTGAAGAAACCGGTACCAGTCATTCAGATTCCGGGATAATTCGGATGGATCAATACTGAATCCAATGAAACAGATACACAGATCCTCACCATAGAGGTTGGCCCGAAAAACCTCGATATCCAGTATCCGTTCAAATTCTTTCCGATTGCCAATGCCGGTCAGATCGTCCTGAACACTGGTATTCGACAGGCAATGGGTGGATCTCTCCAACCGGTCGCACACCGTGTGCATCAGATTCAGCAAAAAGCGATGGCTGATGGTGGGATAAAGCCACTGAAGCCGGCTGATCATTTTCCAACTGATATTCAGCAGCTCGCTGTCTTCTGTCGCAACAACGGTGGCGGATCTTGGCGATTGCCGGAACAGGCCCATTTCGCCGACCACATCTCCGACGTCCAGCCGGGCGATGTGTTTGTGAAGATAATAACAGCAATCACTGTTTTCCACCAGAACCGGGTCGATGACATCCAGTTTTCCGGAAATGATGGCATACATGGAGTCGCTGGTATCCCCTTTTTCAAACAGAATCTGATTGGCGGAAAGCGGTTTGATGTTGCTTGCCAGCAGAATGGAATGAACCTGGGCGCGGGAAAGGCCTTTGAACAGGGGAATGCCCCGATGGGGGTCCTTTCCCAACTTCAGTCGAATCAGATCCCATAGGGTTACCAGCTCCACGTGCTGCATCAGGCTGGGAAGCAGCAGGATATCACCGGCCAGCGCGGAAATCATGATGATCACCATCATACCGCCCAGAGTGGCCGTGGGTTTGAAACTGGAGAGCATCAGAATTGAAAAACCGATACAGATGGTGAGGGTGGTGTATATCATGGGCCTTCCAACGGTCAGAAGGGTGTCGTGCATGGTCCGGCTGCGGTTCAGGTCTTTTCGGAAATCCCGGTTATACCAAACCAGGTAGTGAACGGTATCATCCACGGACAGGCCGATGGCAATGCTCGCAATCAGGCTGGTGACCATGGATAGCTCGATATTCAACCATCCCATCATTCCAAAATTGACGATGACCGGAAACAGGTTGGGAATAATGGCAATGGTGCCCACCTTCCAGGATAAAAACAGCAAAAACATCAACCCAAAAATGATGATCATGGTGAGAGACAGGCTTTTCACCTGACCCATGGTCACCAGATGACTGCTGGCGGCAATGGCCATTCCAAGGCCGGTCACCTCCAGTTGAACGCCTTCTGACAATACATTCTGTTTTTCAAATTCAAGAATCCGGTCCCGGGTCTCCATAAAACCGTTTGCGCTGGAAATATGGGTGAACAACAGAATGCTGGCGGTTGAAAATTCGGAATTCATGAATGGTTTCAGCATGTCGTTGCCCAGCATCATCCGGTAGGTGTTGATCAGCATGCGAACTTCAAAAGATTCTTCGGGAAGGGCATAATATTGGGGTTCAAACCGGTTTGAGGCATAGTTGACCAGCTTCAGATAATCCGCAAAAGACAGGCTTTTATCTACTCCGGGCAGGGTTTCCAGGAATTGTTGAATGGTGGACAAATGCGCGACATGGGCCGGATTTTCAAAAAAATCCGATGCAGCCGATCTGACCACCACATTCAGGGGAAAGCTTCCGGAAAGGTCCCGATAGATATCATGAAAATGTTGGCTGACCGGATCACTTTTTTTCAGGTATTCCATGGGATTGGTTTCGGCCTGAATCCGGAATATGCCGATCATGCAGAATATTGAAATTCCGGCGGCGATCGGGAATACAATCCGTTGATGATGGCGATTGATATCAATGATTCGCCGGATCAACCGGTCAAACAGATAATCGGTAAAGACAGGTTTTGTTTTTTTGGGGATGGGCAAAATCGACAGGCTGGCCGGAAACAGGGTGTAGAGAATGATCAGAAGGCTTGCCATGCCAAAACATGAAAAAATGGCAAATTCCCGTATCACATTTATTTTATTTATTAAAAGTGATGCAAATCCGATCACCGTGGTCAAAATCGTCAGAAATGTCGGGAATGCGGTATGGCTGAACGTCTGAAAAACAACCTGCAGGGGGGTGTCCCCGGATTGACAGTGGTGCATGTATTCCGAGCAGATATGCAGACAGTATGCGATTCCAATGGCCATCAGAAAGACGGGAACCATCATGGTCAGCATGGACATGGCAATCCCGCACAGGGCCATCAGCCCAAACGTCCAGATCAGGGCAGTCATCACACAGGCAATTGGCAGCAGGACGCAGTTGATGTTGCGGTAAATAAGCCAGAGCATGCTGGCAAAAAGGATCATGCAGATGGGCGGAAGGCTGAGAAAATCCCGCCGGGTAAGGGACGCCAGGGCCTCCGATACCAGCGGAATGCCAATCTGATAGCCGGATGCCGGTTTCGGAATCCGGTCTATAAGGGCTTCGATATCCTGAATCACCAATTTGCGATTTGCATCATCAGACAGAATCGCGGTAATGGCAGTGGTTTTATGATCCATGGATATCAGATTTTTTTGAAACATGCGGATCGGCATCAATCGTTCTGCAAATTGATCGATAGCCCATTTATTGCCGATATCCACGGTTTTTTTGACATCCGGGAGACTGATGATCCGTTTTACGCCTTTAATCCGGGACACCTCGTCTGAAAGTTGCTGAATGGTGGCAAACACCCCGGGGCTGAAAATGTTGTCACCCCGGACCACGATTCGAATGATCTCATCCGATCCAAAGACGGCTTTGTAGTCCTGATACTGAATGGTTTCCGGAATGTTTTCGATGACCAGGTCGTAAACGGATGTATTGAAGGACAGTCTGAACAACTGAAATGAAAAAAACAGGGTGATAACACCGATGACCGCGATGACGGGATATGGCCGACTCAACATGCGGTTAAGCCAGCCCTGAAGGGTTAACGGATCGAGCAGCCGGTTTGACATGAATACTCTCGTGTGATGGAAAACAAATCGTGAGAGCGGGAAATCGTGAAATGGTTCCGCTCGCGGGCGCTCACGCCTTTACGCTCTCACGCTCTCACGATCAAATCAATCTTTTCTGGCGCACAAACCCAATGCGGCCCGCTTCTGTTCGATATGGCGGCAAATCAGTACCGCGGCTTTCTCCGGATCAGGCTCAACCGCAAATGTGGCGCCAACCACATCGTTCAACCCTTCGGTCAGCAGATTGACCACATTCATGCTGCCGGTAATGGGCGGCATGGGCCCCAGAACCGTAAACACGCCGGAGGCCACAAAATAGGCGCCAATGGACACGGCTTTTTCCGAATACCACTCCGGTGCTGCGCCGGCAAGCGGCAGATCACTGATATCCACACCCAATGTATTGGCCAATGCCGCAGCCAGATTCAGAATCCGGACATTGTCCACACAACTGCCAAAATGCAACACCGGTGGAATGCCCAAGGACTGACACACCGCTTTCAGTCCCGGTCCGGCCAGGGCCGCGGCCTCCGGTGTTTTGAGTCCGGCCTTTCCGCTGGCGACAGCGGCGCATCCGGTGTCAACCACCAGGATATCGTTTTCAATCAGGCGCTTGGCCAGAGTGACATGCCCGTAGTCCTGTTTGATTTTGGGATTGTTGCACCCCACGATGCCGGCAGCCCCCCGGATGGCGCCGGATTTGATGGCATCAATCAACGGCGTCACGCTGCCACCAAGGGCCTTGACAATGGCCTCGATGGAAAAGCCGGCCATCATGTTGACGGGTTCCACTGGAATGTAGACCCGATCCTTGTTTCTCAGGCTGTAATTGTCGATGGCTTCTTTGACCAGTTTTTGCGACAGTTCCAGAGCATTTTCCGGATGAAATTCACAATGGGTCATCCCGGGGAACTTTGCCTTGTCGCTGGTGCTGATCATTTTGGTGTGGTAGCAGGCCGCGACCTGAGAAATGGCCGGCATGATGCACTGATAGTCCACAATCATCATTTCGACCGCACCGGTGACGATGGCAAGCTCGGTACACAAATGATTTCCGGCCATGGGAATGCCATGCCGCATTTGAAGCTCATTTCCGGTGCAGCAAAGACCGGCCAGATTGATGCCCGTGGCGCCTTTTTCTTTTGCAAGGGCGATCATGTCCGGTGACTGACATGCCTGAAGAATGGTTTCTGACACAACCGGATTGTGGCCATGGACCAGAATATTGACCTGATCCGCCTTTAATACGCCCATGTTCACGGAAGATTGGGACGGCATGGGTGTACCATAGAGAATATCCGACACATCTGTAGCAATCATGGAACCGCCCCACCCATCTGACAGCGCGTTGCGAAGGGCGTGCAGCAGGAGGCTGACCCAGTCGTTGTCAACGCCCATATGGGTGCGGTGCATCATTTCCGATGTTTCGCGGTCAATGCCCCGTGGCGTGATGCCGATTTTTGCCCACAGGTTTCTCCGCTTTTCCGGTGCACGGTTAACGAGCTGCAAACAGGCTTTTCGGGTTCCGTAGTCCTCCTGCATCGCATGGGCCAGCTCCATCGCGATGTTCAGTGCCTCCTTTCCTTCCATGACAATACCATATTCCTGTGCAACCGCTCGCAGCTTGGATTCATCCTTGATTGAATATCCCGGCGCCTTGCCTGCGGCAACTTTCTCCAGAACCTCGACCAGATCCCGGCCATGATCCGAATGGGCTGCGGCTCCGGCTGCGATCATGCGGCCCAGATTCCGGGCCACAATGATATCGGCATCGGCACCGCACACGCCCCGTTGCGGGCCTTCGCCAAAGGGGTCAATCCGGCATGGCCCCATGACGCAGATTCGACAGCTAAGCCCCATTTCACAATATCCGCAATGCGGTGACTGGGCCTCATGGCGGTCCCATACGGTTTCGATCATCTCCTGCTCGGCCTTTTTGAGCATCAGACGCGTATCCTGCGCAATACTGAGTTCACTGTAATTCTTTAATGAATTCATGGAAATCCTCCTTGCTTATAATCCGGTCTCATCGGGCTGCTGCCAGCTCATACTGACTTTTTTTGATGGCATGTAACAGATTGAATCCGTCAAATTTTCCGGCTGCCACATCCGTGGATTTCGGCCAGATGGTTTGCGTGATCTCCTGAGTTTTCCGTTTCTGGGCATCCGTGACGGGTTCAAACGTCAGGGCGCCGCTCTTGCACATTTCAACACAGGCGGGAATCAATCCTCTGGCCTGCCTGGAAACGCAGTTATCACATTTGACGGCAACGATTTTTCCCGGTGGGGCCCAGTTGTCCTCATGATACCGGATGACACCGAATGGACAGGCCATGGCACAGGAGGCGCAGTTGATACATAAATCCGGGTTGATTAACACCGTGGCGGTGGATGGTTCCCGATAGATTGCGCCGGGAAGGCAGGCCAGAAGACAGGGGGCCGGATCACAATGCCTGCATCGGTTGGGAAATCCGCGTCCATACAGGCTGGCGCCGATATGGATCCGGGGTTTGGGAAGCGGTTTTTCCAGCGTTGCGGAAAAAAGTGAAAGTGATACGGAATGGGCCGTGGCGCATGCGGTCATGCACTGCATGCACCCGACACATTTTTCAGGATGTATGACAACCTGTTTCATGACGGTATCCTCCTATATTCCGTTAAAAAATAAAAGCAATGCCAATCAATCATCATGCCTGACTCAGGCGGCAAGCCGCATCTCAAGCTGTGAGACCCGCATATCAAGCTGATCCAGCTTTTTGACAACCTGATCATGATCTTCCCGTCGAACCACAGCCAGATGCAGATTATCAATGCGTTTGTTGGTTTCAGCGATCATTCTGATCAGTTCATCCCGGGCATGATCAATCCGTTTATTGGTTTCATCAATCCGCTTATTGGTTTCGTCAATCCGCTTATTGATTTCATCAATCCTCCGGCTTTGATCAACCAGATGAAGGTTGATGTCATCCAGGCGCTTTACAGCGCCGCTAATCCGCTCATCCATTCTGGCATGAGATATTTTCATCTGCTCAAATTCGGGCAGAATCATCTCCTGAATCAGCGATCTCAGTTCTTCAATCATAATTTTTCATCCCTTCATCGAAATCATCCTGGGTTCGTGCTCTCTCGCTTTTAAATGGTTTTCAACAACCCCATATCCGAATCCGTAAGCGGAAGCTGACGCTGAATCAGGGACACCAGATTCCCGCCGGTTTCAATCCGGTTGATCAGAATGAATCCAACCAGCCGGTTGTCTTTTAAGACAAATTTGCGGTAAACCGGAATGCGGGGTTGAATCCGGCTGAACGTCTGATATGGCCCGTCATTTTCCGGATTCACAATTCCAGCGGTCATGACATTCAGATCAAAGATGCGAATCACATTTCTGCCAAGGCTCCCCGGATAGGAAACCGGACGACCGGCCATGTTCATGCCGGCGATCCGGCCCTGCATGACCGCCTCGGGCCATATGGCATTGATCCAGGGACGTTGCCGCACCCGATCCGTGCATTCCGCCACATCTCCTGCGGCATAGATTCCGGGAATGCCGGTTTGCAGATTGGTGTTGACCAGCACCCCAAGATCCACGGGTATCCGGTCTGTTGGAATGAACCCGACTGCGGGTCGAACCCCTTTTCCCACAATTACCCGGTCACAGGGCAGAATGGAACCATCTGACAGATGCGCCTCGCGCACG
>Ga0351887_10014_pt1 | contig 81227 bp, 78 predicted proteins | sample TotcelFGM3001L15_FD_206760 | JGI IMG/M metagenome (GOLD analysis project Ga0351887, IMG submission 206760) | Enriched cells from coal bed in the Powder River Basin, Montana, United States - Total cells FGM rep3 HSBNCT.FGM.300.1.L15 ...
GAAATCCGCGTCCGCGGCAAAGAGGCTAGCTCGGTGGGCACTCCTCGTCGATGTTTCTATCTGGCTCCTTGTTTTCTCCATCATCTTCGGATGCTTTGGGTTGGTATGCTGGTGCCTAGGCTTCTGGAAAGCACTATCAACGACCGTTGCCACGTTTGCATTGCTCTTCGCGCTTCTGGTTCTGCTTGATCGTGTGAAACGGCCGGGAACACCCCGAAGACTCCGCGCAGTAGTCAAGCAATTGAATCGCGAACCGCAGAAAAGCCAGGAACTTTACGCGAAGCTCCAGCGCGAGGACCATGCCTTATACGAGGAACTCAAGTATTGGATTCAGACTCAGCAGAAGGACAACCTTCGCCAGCAGGTAGCGAAGAGCGAGAAAACACTTGGCCCCTACCACGCCGACACCATCGCTGCTCTCAATCTGTTGGCCAAGCAGCTCGAATCCATGGACGTTTTAGATGAAGCGGAGGCAGAGTATAAAAGAGCCTTAGAACGTGCGCTCGGCGACTTTGTAGTGTTGGGTAATTACGCTTTCTTTCTCCAGAATTTCCGGCGTAACTACGCCGAGGCACGCAATCTCTACCTGCGTGCGCTCCAGGCCGATCCCACGGACGCCATCAACCACACTAACTTCGCGGGGCTGTGTCTGATTATGGACAATCACCCCGAGTCTGAACACCACCTGCGCGAGGCATGGCGGCTTATTGCAGGCAAGGCAGACCGCTACACCTGCCGCACGCTCTTCCTCCGCGCCGCGCTGGCTGCCATGCGCAAAGAAGATACGGCGATCTATCTCGGCCAACTCAAGACGATCTTCGAACAAGAAGGCATACAGCCCATATCATCCCGCAACACCACTGTCCTGGACTATCTGAGGAAGCATATTCCTGCCGATCAATTCGCTATGTTCGATGCCATCTACTCGGCGACCAACAAGCCCGACGGGATCGCTCAATTGCAAGCGATATCGGCATGGCAGCGAGTACGACCTGTTCCTCTGTCTTCCCCTTGGCCATGATTCTGAAGCAGACCATTACGGGGAGTTGCTGACTGAGACGCAGAGGAACCGTTGGAGCCAAGGAGTCGCAGGAGTCAAGTTTTGTAATACAATAATACTGAACTTCACCCGTTTCTTGGACCAGTTTGGGTTATCGTTTTCGGCATATTGGAGCTGCTGGGACACAACGACAAATTCTCTCAGAGTCATATGTTTCAGTAACTGTACGACAAAGGGTCAGACTTCAAAGTTGATAAGTTGCAATAAAGAGTTCACCAGCGAAGCGCAGCGGAGACCTATATAAGAGCTGATTGGCATTTTTTTTCTTTGATCGTTCCATCAATGCGTGCTTTGTTGAATCCCACATTAAATGGACACCGATATCCTGATTATTTTGAAAAGAAAGGGCATTTCCCAAACTATATAGCCATTAGTGGCCACAGGCAATGATGATTTCCGCCGGGGAAATCGTGGACGGGTATTGATTAATCGACAAAATGGGAAATAGATATTGAAAGGAAAATGGGTGTGACGCTGAAGGAATAGTCTATGCCAATATATCAATACCCGTCCCTATTTTCCCTATGTGAAAATGGTCTTTATCAAAGAGCGAACATTGTGTCCGTGACGTTTTCGAATACCGCACCGATGCAAGGAGGAACCAATATTGAATCGGTTGAAAAAGTCGTCTATTTTGCCAAGAACGCAAATGTCTGCTTGTGTTTGGGGGTCGATGCTGCTATGAATCATTTGAGCCCTTTCCTTTTGATAATATTGTGTTATTTCGCAAATTCACTGTAAATCAAAAGACTGGGCTCTTCAACTTATTTCTTATATTATTTCAATATGTTAATCTCTTTCTTGGGTTCTTTCTGCTAATTCCGAAAGTGGAGATAATAAGCCAATGACTGACAGAGTTTTGCATGATTACATTAAACCTGGTCGTGCTTGGGCCCAAAAAGGTTTCCAAGGACGGGGTCTATTTGAAGTCGGTTATCGCAAAGAACGGTAAGCCGGAGAAATTGGTTTGATATAAATTAAATTCATCCGACACCCTATGCCCTACGACATCTTCATCTCCTACTCCCGCCTGGATAACCAAAACCAACGCGTCACCGAGCTGAAGGAACGGATAGAGGCCGATTACCGCACCTTTACCGGTGAAGAGCTGCACTGTTTTTATGATATTGAAAAGATCCACGGGATGGACGACTGGCGCCACCGCATCCTATCGGGTTTGCGGGAGTCCAACCTCCTCTTGCTTGTTCTCTCCCCTGCCTACCTGGCGAGCAAATACTGTGAGTGGGAGATAAACGAATATCTCAAATACGAGTATTCCAGAGCAGCCGCCGGCCAGGGAGTAGCTCCCATCTATTTTGTGGAAGTGCCCGGACTCGATACACCCGGTTTCGAGCAAAAGGCTGCGGCATGGGTTGCCCGCGTGAGAAGGCGCAACCATTTCGACCTGCGCCCGTGGCAAGATGAAGGGGCCACGGCTCTAAGGCGCCAGGATGTGCGCAACCGGCTCGATGACCTGGAACGCACCCTTCAGGCACGCATTTCGAAACTGCGCCGACTGGCAGCAGCCCCCGGCAACCTACCATCACACAATCCGCATTTCGTTGGAAGGGAGACGGAGATGCAGCGCCTCCATGAATCGGCGGGACTGGGGCGGTTTGGCGTTTTGACGGCCCTGCAGGGAATGGGAGGCCTCGGAAAGACGGCCATTGCCATTCAATATGCCTATGCATACGCAGACTTCTATCCCGGCGGTCGCTGGCATATTGGATGCACCTGTGAAAAGAGCCTTGCTTCGGTTATCCGTAAACTGGATGTCGATCTTTGCATTTCGTTCAGTGAAGAGGAAAAGCGCGACGATGACCGTGCCGCCCGGCGTATTCTGGCCGAGTTGGAAAGCCGAACCTGGAATGCCGCGGGAGCCCGCTCCGGCGAGAAGGATCCGCCGGCTCCGCGGGCGCTGCTCCTGCTCGACAACGTGGATTTCCCCGACCTGCTAAGGCCGCCGCAATCGGACCTAGTTACCGGCCGGCATTGGCTTCACGTGATCGCTACTACCCGTCTAGGCGGTGACGACTTCGGCCATGATCCCGAACGGCAGACCCTCCTTGCAATTGACGAACTTCCCAGCGAGGATGCCGTGCGCCTCATCGAAAGCCATCAGCCGCAGGGTCGTTTTACAGGATCGGAAGAGGAGGCAGCTGCCTGTGATATAGTTAATCTCCTTGGTGGATTCACGCTTGCCGTGGAGGTTGCAGCCATCTACCTTGGCGAACGTTACGGCCAGGTCACCTGCAAAGCCTTCCTGGAACGGCTACGAACCGGGGGACTGGCAGGACTGGAGGAAGTTGCCAGATCCACCAAACGTGCCTTGCACCACCGGCAGAAGCTCGTTGGTGCAACCCTTGCTCCAACGCTCGACCTGCTTGCCCCGGAGGAAATATTCATCCTCTCCTGCGCAGCCTGCCTACCGCCCGATAGGATCCCGATCCCCTGGCTGCGGGCTCTGGCGGTCGAAGTATATCCTCAACTGGGAGAGGATGCCCCCGTTTGCTTCGAAGATCCCTGGATGTCGCACATCAACCACCTTCTCGGCACACGACTGCTCCAGGTGGTTGAAATTGACCAAAAACAGGGCCTGATCCTTATCGGGAAAATGCACCGGCTGGTTCAACAGGCGATACTCCTTCAAACCGGATTTGAGAATTCAGGCGTCGTTTCCTTTGTCAGGTCACGTGCGATGATTGTTTCCCTGCCAGGTTCATGGGGAGGCAGTCAGACACATTGGGAGGCACTTGCTGTCACAGCTGCTGCGCATTTGTGGCTCGACCGCCCGGATGGTGCCGGTGTTGAAATCGGCGCTGCCGTATCGCGGGCACTTCTGGGTCTGGAATGTGTTCAGGCCGCCGAACAGATCATCGAAACGGTAGCCATCCATTGCCGGAAAATATTTGGTCCGGACCATCCGCTGACCGCAACCTGCCTTGATAGTTACAGCGACCTGTTAAGGGAGATGGGTCGCTTTGATGAAGCGGAACGTGCGGTGATGGAGGCAATTGCCATCGACAGGGTAAAATCCGCTGCAAGCCCATGGTTACTTGCCCGTGATTACAATTATCTCGGACTCCTGCAACATGTGCGGGGATCCCTTGCAGAAGCAGAGACAAGTTACCTCAATGGACTGCGAATCATGGAGGAAGTGCCGGAAAACAACTCTGAAGCCGCTCTTCAGAAAGCCCTTCTCCGGCATGATCTGGCAGACCTCTACCGGGAACAGGGCCGACTGGATCAGTCAATTAAAGGTTTGCAAGAATCCATACCCGCCTTCGAGGCACTGCTGGGCAAGCAGCATCTCTATGTTGCCACCGTATACAACAACCTCGCAGTGGCATACCACCAGGTAAAACTGTTTGACGATGCCGAGCAGGCCTACAGGAAATCCCTGGACATTTACATAACAACTCTGGGAAACAACCACCTGCGGGTGGCGAACAGCCTGCACCACCTTTCCATACTGCTCATGGATACCAGGCGCTCGCGGGAAGCTGTTCCGCTGCTGCGACGGGCAATCGGTATCATGAAAGGCCTGCACCGCTTACCCGGCCGTGACGACAAGCTCCTAAAGAGAATGACGGCTGACTTCACAACAGCATCGATCTGGTCGGGCAGCACAAGATCCCAGCTTTTGAATGATGAGGTCATAGTTGGTTCGGGTGGAGTCGGCCTGACGGTTGTAGAGTATGCATACGCCGCTTTAAGGGCAGGGCAATATGGCGCTGCTCTAAAAGGCCTGTTTGAATGAGTTAACGCCCTTGCCGATGAGCAAAGCAACCAGACAATTGTGAACTTGAAAAACGTGAAGAATAAAACGAAACTATGAGTGAATCAAGAATGAGGTTCAGCAGCCCATCATCGCCTTCATTTGGAAACAACAGACGACGCAGGCTTTGATAATCTTAATCATAGCGGTAATTGCCGTCATTGCCGCCTGGATAATCCTGCTACTCTGATCTTATAGAAGCAACTTGTTGATGATAATGGATTCGGGGCTTCAACGAGTCGTATTCAGAAATGTATCAGTACGCATCGCGAAAGGAATTGAACAATGAGCGAAAACAGAAGAAGTGAAATGCGAATGAGCACACCAACTTCACCCGAATTGCGCACTGGCGGAGGCGGTGGCGGAGGCAGGTTATTGGTCGTAATAGTGGTAATTGCCGGCATTATCGTTGGGATCGTTGCCTTGGTGAAGTGGCTGATTTAGGAAAATGAGGGGGAATAGTCGAAGGTAAAAGGGGACAGATTTATTTAGTGAAAAGTTGATTTGTGACTGCGCCAGGAGGCCAATATTGATCCCCAACGAGTCACTCACTCCTTCCAGTATGGTTTTTTTTGAAGGTTATCTCCGTTTGGGAGACTATGAACGATATTCAATTATTGCATTTCATTTGGCGACAGATTTTATAAACACCACCCCTGCAGAGGTGAATAATCTTTAAAAAAACCTGGCTGTCTGCCTCAGGCAGCTAATCGGATGGGGCGTGTTTTTCTATCTGCCTTTTCTAATTCCTGGAGCATTTTTACCTGTACTGCTTTGCCAATGATTTGAATGTTTCTGGCCAGTACCGCCAGACCGACATATCGGTTGAATCCGGAAAGCCCGTGATCCGGACAAATATATAGACCATGATTCTCCAAAGCATTGATTGCCGATTCAACAGCCGAATGTTTTCGTCTCAATTTTAAAAATTCTGGCTCTTTTTCAATCGCTGCCGTTTCCGATGACAGTTTTCCCTTGCGGGGTAAAACCACCTTGTCAATTAGCGACGTAAGCTCTTTCTGGTTTTCTTTACTGTGAAATCCTTTGTCAAAACTGCAACTGTAAAGCGCTGGTAAATTCTTTTTGGTCTCTTTGATGATCGTTAAAGCTATCTGGTTGTCGGTTTCGTTTTCCATTATACGGTGATGCAATATAAACCCGTACTGATTTTTGATAATACAAACCTTTATACCAAGCTCTACCGGGACCCCGGCTTTTCCTTTGCTGATCCATTCTGTGTGCGGTTCAAATAATGAGAAGACCTTTTCTTCGTGTGGAATCGTTTCACCTTGCAGTGCTCTGCGCCGGATCTGATCGATCTGCCTGTTGAGAATGGTCATAATATTTGATGGAAAAACCCGCAATTTTGATCAAGCTAAATGATGGAAAATTTTATAACATCCTTAATTTGTTTAATATCTATTTTTGATCAAGATAAATGATGGTTGATTTCATCACAATAATTGATGGGGTATGTTAAACTTATGCTGTTTTTTTCTGTCGCAAATCACGCTTAAGCTTAACGATAGAAGCATGTCACAGGGGGTAAGGGTTTTGCTATTTGAGGGACCACGATAATCGCTCATTTTTTCTTTGAACCAGTACATTTTTTATCCAAATCACTTGTGAAAAGGTGGTTTCCCTCAAATACTGTGAAAATATGTCCATCAATTATCGAGATCACTCTCACCTGTCACTATGGATCAGATAGTTCTTTATCGTTTGTATTCGAAAGTAGATCATCGGATTTGTCGAATGAACCGAATCCAGAGTGCAACGAACTTTGTCGACCTGACGACTGGCGATGTCCAGGCAATTTCGATGTGCCTGTTCAATTTCTTTTTGTTTTTTCTCTTTTATGGATTCATTTTTGGATGTGGAATGTCTCAGTTTGGAAACCACCCTGATACTTTGTTTCAATTTGCGTTGCTGATATTTGCCATGCAGCCAATCGGTTATTCCAAGGTCATTGCATAACTGCATTGTCAAACGAATTGCGCACCGGTTTGCATCCCAGAGTAAAAAAAGGTCGGTTGGAAAATGAACATTGGTTTCTACAACAAACGAATCGGCAGAGGCATCCAATGTCAATTGTTTGTTCCGCTTTTTTAGCATGCCGTGACCGTGCTGAACAATCAACTGAATAACCCTACAACGATATTTTAAAATTGACTCGCATATAACATTCTGCTAATCTTTTCGCCAACCCAAAGCGAAAGGAGGCAGCATGTTACCAGATTGCAGAATGATTGACGATCCCTATTCAATTCCAAAGTTTGATATTTCGGTTGACGATTTTGATGGTCTGCTGGATGAATTGAAAGGATTTCATGAACAATTTCATGACTGTTTTTTTCGAATTGAGCCGAGAGAAAACTTTTTTAATTATATGGCTGGCCAACTCAGTCCTCTTGAAAGAAAATCCATTGAGCCTATTGCTCTGAATATAGAAAACGCCAAAGTTCGGGCGATGCAATTTTTTATCAGTGATGTTCGTTGGGATGAAGACAAAATATTAACGAAATATCGTGGTATGGTTAAAGATGACATGGGAGAGCCCGATGGCGTATTGATTTTCGATGAGTCGGGATTTATCAAAAAGGGCAACGAATCGGCTGGAGTCACAAGGCAGTACTGTGGCAACATCGGCAAGGTAGATAATTGCCAGGTCGGTGTTTATGTCGGGTATGCAAGTCGGCATGGATATTGTTTATTGGGTTGTCGGTTGTTTGTTCCGGAAATATGGTTTTCAGACGAATATGCGGAAAGAAGAAAGCGCTGCCGTTTCCCATCTGATCTCAAGTTTAAAACCAAGCCCGAAATTGCAGCAGAGCTGTTCAAGGAAATAGCGCAATCCGGAGAAATTCCTTTCCGGTATGTTGTCGCTGATTCTGTTTATGGGAACAGCCCGGTATTTCGTGAAGCAGTCGAAAGCATGCCCAATGTCACCTATTTGGTCGGGATGCCGAACAACACCCAGTTTTGGCTTAAACGTCCAGGCACGGAAAAGAAAGAATACCATTCCCGGGGAGAACAAAAGACAAAACTGGCATTGAAGGCTTCGGAACAGAAGCCCATGACATTCGATGCCTTTGCAAAAAACCTGAACGGTTTTTTCTGGTACCGTCGTAAAGTCTCCGAGGGTACAAAAGGTCCGATCGAATATGAGTTCACCAAGAGACAGATTGTGCTTTCAAGGGATGGTCTTCCGGCTAACCATGTTTGGTTAATTGTTCGGAGAACCATCGGCGAAAATCCGATCTATTCCTATTATATCAGCAATGCGATGGCGAGTACACGTATGAAATTGTTCGTGTGGCTGAGCGGTATCCGTTGGGCGATTGAACAAAGTTTTGAGGAGACCAAAACCGAATTGGGCATGGACCATTATGAGGTGAGAAAATGGCCTGGTTGGTATCACCATATGATTACATGCATGTTGGCTCATTTTTTTCTATGGCATATGAAGGTCAGATTGGGGGGAAAAAACATCGGCTCTTACCGTATCACAAATCCGGCTTTTGCTTCGGATTGTTTTGCCTGTTAAACAATTTGGCCATCAGGAAACGATCGATTTGATCAAATGGATACAGATTCGAAATCACAGAGCCTATATCTCCCACCTGAAAAAGAGGTCGGCAGGATAGGTGAAGGCTAATATATCGTTGTAGGGTTATTGTCGAAATTTCTTTCGTGTGCATGGGGAATTCAAAATCAATATACGAATGAACCAAAAAAAGAACAGGTCTGCATGATTTCGGACAATTCCGGATGCCCGTATGGATGAATAGCCATAATTCATATGTTCCCCTCTTTACAGAGGAAACGACTGCGGCGATACCATAATGACCGGAGGTCAGAAATCCGGTATCCATTTCTGAAAACTTACAAGGGGGCAATCGGATGGATTCAACACCAAAATCCCATGGGAACGACTTTCCAACCATTCCAGAATATCTGAAGGACATCGTTGATGTGCTTGCGGAAAAAAATCATGAGCTGCTGACCCGGCTCCGCATCCTCGATGATTGGAAATATGGGAAATCCTATGATGAAGTAATGAAACTCAACCCAGCGATCGTGCCCTATGATGATCTGCCGGAGACTGAAAAAATCTATGCGCGGCTCACTGCCGAGCAAACCATTCAAAATCTGCTGAGCCTGGGCTTTCGCGTGGAAACCGGCCCGCCCTTTCTTAAAGAATCTGCGGTAGGCATCCCTTCGCCGATCACCGAATTGCAGACCCGCCTCGAATCCGATGGAAACATTCCAGATATCCAGGCTGCCTGGGAGATGCTCCTTTCCCAGAAACAGAAAATTGATGCAAGGTTGTATGTCCTACTGGCAGAATGCGCCCTGGATCGCGGCCTCCCATTCTTGGCCCATGACATCCTGTTGAGAGGTCTTTCTTTCTACCCAAAAAATATGAGACTTCAGCAATTGCTTGGACTGACCCTTGCAGAAACCGGGGCTGCACAACTTGCCCACCAGATCCTGAGCCCTTTGGGAGCCAGGGGAAATGCCGACGGTGAAACCTTGGGATTGCTGGCCCGCACCTGCAAGGACTTGGCATCTTTAGCCGCAACCCCCGAAAGCCGCATACATTTTCTGAAAGAAGCCCATGGTCATTATGAAAAAGGTTTTCAGCGGGCAACTGCCCAGAAAAGAAAAGGCTGGCTGGACGATGCCATCTATACCGGCATCAATGCGGCAACTATTCTGGTGTTGCTGGGAAACGACGATCAGGCCCGGGAGCGTGCCGATCAGGTCCGCCAGCTATGCATAAAAAAACTGAAAAAACAGGAAACAGATTACTGGGCTCTGGCTACCCTGGGCGAGGCATTCATCATTGACAAGAGATGGGATGAAGCAGCAGGCGCTTATGAGAAGGCCGCGCAATCCGCGGCCCATGACTGGCGCAAAATCAGCTCGACCCGAAAACAGGCACGCCGTCTGCTTGCCTCTTTGGGTCAGGATCCCGGACTGCTCGATGCCTGCTTTCATCTGCCCAGTCTGGTGGTTTTCGCAGGTCATACGGTGGACCAGCCAGGTCGGGATGTACAGTGTCTTCCCCAGGCAGCGGTCCGCCAGATCCGGTCCGAAATTATCAGCCGGCTGAAATTGCGGCATGCCGGCATTGGTTACTCATCAGCCGCATGCGGCTCTGACATTCTCTTTCTGGAAGCCATGCACAAGATCGGGGGAGAAATCAATGTGGTTCTGCCCTATCCCATACACCGGTTCAGAAACACAAGCGTCGAACTCATCCCAGGTGCCTACTGGGGAGAACGGTTCGACCGGATTCTTTCCAAGGCCGCCACTGTTACCATTGCGGCAGAGTTTCAGGGGATGGCCACGCCGGTCATGCATGAATTCACAAATCAGCTGCTGTGCGGACTGGCCGTATTACGCGCCAGAATTCTCGATATCGACCTCATTCCAATGGCGGTGTGGGACGGCCGCAGCAGTGATGAGCCGGGCGATATCTCCATATTCGTCCGTCACTGGCGAGCCATCGGTATTGAACCGGAAATCATTCCCGTATATATCAAGCAGGTCGAGCACTTCAGAATACCCCGTAAAATCAGCCAGCGCATAGCTGTCTTTCTTTTTATCCGTATGGGTGGAGACAATGTTCAGAACTTTCAGATAATGAACGAATGGCGGAAAGAAATCACGTCCTGTATGGCCAGACAGTCGGTATCCCCCATTATCGAATACCATCTGGAAGATACCGATGTAATCCTGTGTGAGTCTGTCCGGCAGGCCGGCAATCTGGCGCTTGCCCTGCAAAAAGAAGCGGAAACCGTTTTCCCGCGTCATGCGGGAGATGCTGCACCACGTTTTCCAATTACCCAGTTCCTGCATGCGGTGCCTGTCTCCATAGGCCCAGATTATTTTTTGAAAATGGATTGTATCTGCCATGAATCGCGGTTTCTGAACATGGCCAGAACAGTACCCATGCGGCCCGGTCTCATTCTGTCCAGTCAGTTTTTTGCAGCGCTGGCAGCTTCTGAGAATATTACCGAATTTCAATGCACCTATGCCGGACATATCCAGAACAGTAACTGCCAAGCTGAAAAACCAGTTTTCACGCTTAGCCCTGCATGATCTGCGCGTTATAAGGTACGTTATGTTGTGAGTTGGTTATGTTGTGAGTTAATGATCAATATTCCTTTTGATTCCTTTAATTATTTAAATCAGTGGGTTGCCGCTGATGTTGATCGTTCTGTCGCGTTTCTGGAGCGATAGCCGACGTATTTGGAGAGGTCCAATCCACTCAAAACATGGCCTGTTGAAAAAAATATATTATGTTGTGTCATTTTGGCATGAATTAGCAACCAACTGATTTTAAAGGAAAATATTGCTGTCCCAAAAATGACAATTTCGATCTATAATTTACGATAAACTCACAACATAAGGGGCGGACATGATTTTTTCCTGGAAGGAGGTGTGTCTTAAATTCCCGGACAGTCTGATGTCTTCACCAATCTTAAATGTTACAACTCTGAATCCAGTGTTTTGTAAAAATTCAGGATGTGCCTGAAAAAGCCGCTTTAACCGAAACGCCGTTGAATGCATTGTATTTTCAGATTGAACCAATAAGCATGGATTGGTCTTCTGATCTGAAATTTTCCCCATAGCCCGCTTTCTGGCGGCACTGCCAGGGTAAACATGATCTGGTTTAGGATCATGCTTTTACCTGTCCCGGATTCAGCAACAATTAAGAGGGATTCCTTACAGTCGAGAAGCCCGTTGATAATCGGATTGAATTCAAAATCCATGACACCAATATCAACCAGCCCAATCAGTTCATCTGGCTTTATATCAAAGTCTGGTGGCCCGACATCCTGCTCAAGAATCTGCCCAAGGTCAAAGCCTGGATCACCTGGCTGATCAAACTTAGCAGTCACTCTGCCCGGCCTTAATCGCCTGGAAAAGGAAATACTTTTGCTGATCCGTTTCAAGCGCCAAAACGTCAAGGTGGTTCTCACAGACGCCTTTCGGCCTGATAATATCCGCAAATTTAGGAAGGTCATCAGGCCCAAGACATTGCCGGAAAAGAAGCCGGTTCGCCGCTGCCAACCACTGACATAAAATTTCGGAATAATTCGCCTCCCACTCGCGGAAATTATATACTAATGCCCGCCGCCATGCGATCATAGGGTCAGGTCGTGTCCATCGTATTCTGCCGGCATGTCCACCTGAGAGCTGATGACAGGCATCACGAAATGATACACGGTGTATCAATCTGTAAAAATCAATCACATCGCCTGTGGCGCCGCAGCCGAAACAATAAAACCGTCCTGTTTCCTCGAATATTGTAAAAGATGGGGTTTGTTCGGAGTGAAAAGGACATAGCCCCCGGTACCGTTTAAGCCCCGCCGGTGTAAGCTCAACATACCCACGGACGTGTTCAACCAGGTCAAATGTCCGCCGAATAGTTTCCGTGCCAATCCGGATTTTCATATAATTATTCCTCATGGGTATGGGTGGGTTCATTGCCGCCTACGAGTTTTCCAATTCTGCGCGGTTCGGGTCTTCAACCATGCCACGATGGATTCCACAGGATAGACGGTTTGGTTCATCAGAAGGAAACGGCCTTCAGGCCCCGTACCTTTGGAATCTTCGTTCGCGAGGGTCTTTTGAGAGAGTATACCTCCGGAAAATTCCCTGACAGCTTTTCGCGCCACAAGGTTTGAAGGCCATCTCTCAGCCATTGCATCAATTCTTTTTTCGATTTCTTCAGTCATTTTCGATATCCTTTTGTTTTCTGGTTAATGACTTACCTAATTTTTCAAAAGGATACCAATAGGAAAGATTTTGCGCTAAGACCAAAAAAAGATTTATTTATTTGGTCTTATAGGATGGTTATGTGGTGGGCCAATCAGGGGGGAGGCAGCCGTTAAGCCATGAATTATCAGTCAAACGCTTTTTGGCAGTTTCATCAATGGAAGGGTCATTTTGAAGGGTTTCTTTGTCACGCTTGAGCATCGCAGCCTTGCCGCGTTTCAGACAGTTAATAATCGCTCTTGGGGTTTTGTCGCAATCATACGACAAGTAGTGAACAGCCTGATTTTTGGAAAGCGGTGTTTCGGGATGGTTTCGTTTGTATGGTGGATGTACACCGATCAGTTTCAAATATCGATAAAATAGATAAAAATCACGAATCTCGGTCACTCGTTTCTTCGTTTCCCTATTCGGAAGCAGCAGGCCCAAAACCTTTAAAGCCTCGGCATACCGTTCTTTGCTGTCTTCGATTGTTTTAATTTCATAGTCATGAGGCAATTGGCCATGCTTTTTCAACTCTTCCACAATTTCAATCGTAACATCGTCACAGCGGCCTTCCAGAATGTCCTTTGCCAAAACTGTTTTATTATGGTCAATCACCGGTATTGCCAGCATCCTGTCAATTTTCAATCGCTTATCGTCCATACCGTAGCCTTCGGCCCCTGTGACTTGAAAGGGGAAGCCAGCCAGGATACTGGCCTTGTCATCCAGGTTCATGACGCCCGGACTATCCCCCACACTGAAATTATAAGAAAATTGACAAAAACTTATTATATAGTTATAAACGATCATGTACAGAATTCAATGGGAAAAAAGACGATCCGCCAACTGAAACGATTCCAGGTTTCCGACAGGTTGACGATTTCGGAATCGGTTATGAATCTTGAAAATTGGCCGAACTGCCCAAACGTCAAAAGCCTTTCGAATCACAAATATGGGTACCGTCTCAGGATCGGCAGATTTCGCATCTTTTTTGACATCGAAACAACCGTCAGCATTGTATCAATCGAAGAGGTAAAAAAGCGTGATGAACACACCTATTGAGCATCAAATCATTATGCAGAATGGTCAACCTGCATTTGTGGTGATCCCCTACCAGGACTTTTTGAGGTTTTCCGAAATTACGAAACAAAAGGTCTATTTTCCGCATGAGGTTGTACACAGCCATACGATCGAAGAAAAAAGTTTGACCCGGGCATGGCGCGAATACAAAGGGCTTTCCCAGGAAGAAATGGCAAAACGAATGGGCATTTCCCAACCGGCATACGCTCAGATGGAAAAGCCATCGGCCCGGCTTCGATTGAAAACCAGGATGAAAATTGCATCCGCTTTGGGTATCAGCCCGGATCAGTTGACATTGAATTGATCGCCCATTCCCTTCAGCAGATCCCCCAGACCACAGGAAACAACGTCATCGTTCCGGCTTTCGATCAGCCCGGACAGATACACATGTTCCAGAATGTCCTTTGCCTGTTCAATGGCGTTCCATTCATCAATTGGCACAATCGCCGAAACAGGCTTTCCGGTCTCATCAATCACGTATTGAATGTTTTCCATTTTTCAGTCCCCCATGATCTTCTCTATGGTGTATGGGCAGGTTTCCGGGAAGGATGATTCTGGCAACCCGGTTTCATCGGCAGCAAAAATCACAGCTTTTTCATAGGCAGAATAAACAGCATCTTCAAATTGACTGTTCAGGCCAGGTGAAGATTTCAAAACTTTCCGAATATCAATCCGTTGGATTCTGATTGTATTCTCCCAACTCCGCCCCCGCCGTTCCGGTTGATGATCCCATTTCAACAAATGGGTAATCAATACCGTAAGCCGATGCTCCAATTCACGCTTTTCCGATCTGCCCATCGATTCCACTTCCTCAATCAGGTTTTCGATATCAAGCTGAGATAATGCGCCGGCCCGTAACAGGTTTGCTTGTTCGATTGTCCACTGATAGAAGTCTTGTTCATACAGACTGCTCATGGTGTGCACCCCTTTTCTTCAACCGAATGCCGCCACTGGTGATGGGGCCGGTATCTGATCATCACTTGCAACCGACAGCCACAATTCAACCGCCGTTTCCAGTTCTTTCAATGCCTGTTCAGGAGTTTCGCCAAAAGCGGAACAGCCTTTCAGGTCAACAGACTTCGCAATGAACCCCTGATCCTCCTCACTGTAAAAAACAATCGCCGGATAAAATACATTCTTATTATTCATGGCCCATTTCCTTTATCGCTTTCAAAGCCTGTTTGATCTGGTATGCTTTCGCCATTCCATTGACATTCTGAAAAGTCAATTTTCCCGTGTAATCCGGGTGAATAAAAACCGTGTGACTGCCCTTGCCCCCCTGTTGAATAAAGCCCCACGAATGAAGCCAGGTAACGGCATCATCAAAGCGAACATTTACCGGGTTATTTTTTATCCGTTCATGCAGTTTTTCCTTATGGGTCATATCATCACCCGGTCCGCTTCATTGGAATAATATTTGACTGTTCTGCTTTTTCCCTCATGCCGGATTCCATCTGTCTCACTGCATCCCGCAGGTCATCCGGTCGCATATGGGCATACCGCAGGGTCATTTTTGTGGTTTTGTGTCCAAGTAGTTGTTGAACCCGGAAAAGGTCAACCCCAACAGACACACAATTTGACGCAAACGAATGACGCAACGAATGAAATGTCAATTTCATCCGCCGGTCTATGACCCCATCATTCAGGCCCAGGGTGTCAACAAGCCTGTCCCATGTGGCAGAAATGCTTTTGATTTTGTTTCCCGATCTATCTTTAAATACAAGCTCAGATGGTTTGCCTTGTGGCAAGGTCATTAATTCAGCCTTCAAGGTTTCGGTCATAAACCCATACCGGGTTTCAGAATTTTTCGTATCCCGTAACATCAACAGCCCGTTTTCAAAATTGACATCTCCCCATGTCAGGGAAAAGATTTCACCCGCCCGTAACCCTGTATGAAGGGAAACCAGCGCCATCAGGTATAGTTGATGGTTCCGGGATTTCAAGGCATCCATCAGAACGGTGGTTTCCTCCGGTGTCAGAAAACGCTGTTTCCGGTTGTCATATTTTGGTTTGGATACTGCCAACAGATGATTTTCACCAATGAAAATTTTGAACCGCTTTGCATAGCTGAAAACCTGCCTCAAGACAGCCAGGGTATATTCAATGGTTCGGTCAGACTTTCCCCCGGTTCGCATTCGTTTCTTGAGTCTTTCACAATCAAAAACGGTAATATCCTTGAGCGATTTCTTTCCAATAACGGGTTCAATCCAGTTTCTAAAAAGATGTTCTTCAGTGTCACATGATCTTGATTTTTTGTTGTCCCGCGCAAAGGGTATGTATCGCTCTTTGAAAATAACAGATAACGGAACAGATTCCTGTTTTTCGATCTCCGCCGCTTCCAGTTCGGCTTTTTGCCGGACAATTTCTGCCTGTTTCGCTTCCAGTAGCAGACGTTTCTTTTCGGCCAGGGTATTCGGCCCGGTTCCAGTCCTTTGGTTTGTCTTGATTTCAGCCAGGGCAGAGATACACTTTTCAAGGGTCACGCCCTCAGAAGACCAACCAATAATTTCGGATTTTGTTTTACCTTCGTACCAGTATGTGATAGACCAATATTTATCAAACTGTACGCCGTGCTTTCTGGTGGCATGTTGCCGGTATCGGATTCCCGGATATTTGCTTTTAAGCCAGGACATAATATCACCTCTTGATTTTTTATCATTTTGTCAAATTGGACAGGAATTTGGACAAGGATAGGACAAGGATTTTAGATGAAATACAAGGTTTCCCAGAGTTACCTTGAGAAACAAAATATCGATAATCATTTGAAATGTCAATAATTGTGTGAAGGAATGGGAAGGACAAGGAAGGCGGAAAAAGTGACTGGCAGTCATGAGGCCAGGGGTTCGATCCCCTTCAGCTCCACCAAGAAATCAAGGGTTTATGTCAGTTCTCATAAACCCTTTTTTCGTTTCATGGGTTATTTCGCCCCACATTTTTTCTTGACGGCATCCAGGACCCCATCAATGGATATCCGGCCCGGTCAACTGCATCACATTAATGAATTTGATCCCGATCTTTGACCCTTTCAAAATCAAGCAAACATTGGGAGCCTTTTACTCAATGTCCAATTTTTTTGATCAAATTCAAAAACGGCAGTCGTTTCGCCAATCCGAGCATGCCAAGGCGAATATGATGAAATTTACGGATTTCAAGCGTAATCTCATCCAAATATGCTTCTGGATTTTGCGAATAGCCTGGATTGGCATACAAACCCGGGCAAATGATCCGGACCAGCGGCCAATGCCCCCAACCGGGAACTGCCCAGTTTTACCATCCAACCACATCTTTAACACTCCCATCGACACATTATCGGTTGCGCGATTTGTGCTCCGATTCCGACATATAGTCTTTCAGAAAATTCATTATCTTAAAACATCTCTATTATCTTTTTTATGGGGTCATATCGTGGCGTTGCTTGATCGAAATCATTTCATTTTTTACTATCGCATTTCTGTTTAAAGGAGAACTTATGAAAAATTTTAGGTATGCCATTGTTTTATTGTTGCTTATGATTGCTGGATGGGCCTTTGCAGGTCAGCAATCAACTTCTGAAAATAAGCAGTGCTCAGCAAATAAAACGGAAGCCACCTTTTCACCTTCATCAAATGCATATAAAAAAATATCACCAGACCTCATTAAATACCTGCCCAATCTTTCACCATCTAATGCCCCTAATTCCAGTGCAAAAGCCGTACCGGTTTCAAAATAACGATGATTTTGTTAAAACCAAAAAAAATTAAAAAAGGATACATATGATGAAAATAAACAAATTAATCAATCTGATGATATTGGTTTTTATTCTTTTGTTTTTTTCAAGTTATTCCTTTGCTGCCTCAACGGTACAAGTTTGTTCCGAATCCAATTGTTCTGCCATTACCGTAACATTTGGCGGTCAAATCCATCCAATTACATTGAACTGTGACAATATTTTGTCATTTTTAAATGTTCCGGCTGGAACGTATGCATGGAGAGCTACAGGTTGCGGTGTGCAATGGAGCGGAAATGCGACAGTCGATGGTGTACAAACTTATAGAATATCGTTATGTCCTAATGGACTTCTACCCTGTTGCGCCATTGGATGTGGCGACAGTGGCGTTTTTATATGTAGTGATTGCACGACGACATCCTGCCCCGCTGAAATGTTAATAGCTGATGACAATGATTTGTTATCGATTCTGAGAGATTTTAACAAAGGGGTATTAAAACATTCTCTGTCTGGTACGGCGTTAAGTGACATGTATTATGGTCATACCAACGAGTTGAAAATGATCCTGAATCAGAACGAAGCGCTCGCTGACAGGGTTAAGCAATTGATTTCAAATATTATTCCCTTGTTTGATTTATGTGCACAGGGAACGCTCGACCATGTGGATGCCAATTTGATTTCGGAAACAATAGATATTCTTTCTGAGTTTGAGACAAGAGGTTCTGATTATCTGGTGAATGATATTCAAAAGCTGAAAAAAGATATCCTGTCTGGTCAGCTTACCAATTCGATTTGCAGATAGCTTGAAAATATAGTGCAAATTTTCTTGATGACCCCATAAAAAATTTGCTCTTTGCTGTTTGATCTGATCGAATGTTTCATTCCAGCGAACCCGTCAATCCAGGGTGCATTGAGAGTCACTTCTCCTTTGCGATTCCCGTTACCAGCCCTGACGGGCCGAAGGCTTATGTTAGGCATTCTTCACGACCACTTGAAATAAGGAGGTACAGCATGGCAAGAGTTCTCGTTCTATACTACAGCATGTATGGCCACATCGAAACCATGGCGAAAGCGGTGACTGAAGGCGTGCGTAGCGTCGAAGGTGCAGAAGTCATTATCAAGCGCGTACCCGAGTTGATGCCGGAAGACGTGGCACGAAAGGCCGGCGCCAAGCTCGATCAGTCGGCGCCGATCGCGACGGTAGACGAGTTGCCGAACTACGATGCCATCATTTTTGGCACGCCGACGCGTTTTGGCAACATGTGTGCGCAGATGCGCAATTTCCTGGATCAGACAGGCCAGTTGTGGCTGCACGGCAACCTGATTGGCAAGGTCGGCAGCGTATTCACGTCCACTGCCACACAACACGGCGGACAGGAAACCACGATCACCTCGTTTCATTCAACCTTGTTGCATCATGGCATGATCATCGTGGGGGTTCCCTATTCCTGTCAGGAGATCATGAATATGAGTGAAATCACTGGCGGATCACCCTATGGAGCAAGCACTCTTGCTGGCGGCGATGGGAGTCGTCAACCGTCAGAGAATGAAATAAAAATCGCCCGATTCCAAGGAACCCATGTTGCTAAAATTGCCAAGAAGCAATCAGCCTGATGATCTTGACCGGAAAACGTGAATTATTTTTTCTGAAAGTCCAAAGCTTTTAAGATAACGATTTTGGGAAAGAAGAACCCTTTTTATGAAAGAAATGAGTTTGCAAAGGAAAATTTTATTCTCCTTTTTTCTGGTTATCGCAGGATATATCATTCTTGAAATTTTTTCTTTTGGTTTTTATTGTTTAGCTAAAAAGCAAATCTTCTCCTTTTCAAGAACGATAAACTTTGCGAAACAAATCAGCCAATCGAATATCATTAGTTCATTGGATGCAGCAAAACCTGTAATTTTGCACCCATATTTAGGATATGTGTACAACCCCGAGACCAATTCCGATGCATATACCGATTATCATAAACACCCTATTTCACAGTATGGTTTTATTGATGATGCCCCTCCCTTTCATGTCAGAGCCAGCAATAAGCTAATTATTGGTATCTGGGGTGGATCAGTGGCATATTTTTTTTCTGTCTATGGGACGGATATGCTTATCAGTGAATTAAAAAAATTCCCCCGATTCTCTGACAGGGAAATTGTGGTTGTCCGGGTCGCTCTGGGAGGATATAAGCAACCACAACAATTACTGGCTCTGAATTACCTATTAGCCTTAGGAGCTGAGTTTGATATCATCATCAATTTGGATGGGTTTAATGAAGTAGCGCTACCTCCTGCTGAAAATGTTCCGAAACATGTATTTCCTTTTTATCCAAGAAACTGGTCCATGATAGCCAATAACACATATGATTCAAACATGTTATCGTTCATGAATAAAATCAATCAGCTTAGAAGTGAACGAATAAAATGGGCTACGTCCTTTTCAAATAGGTTATATCATTATAGCGTTACGTTAAATATCGTATGGCGGGCATATGATCGATATTTATCTTCTGAGCTTGTTCAAAATCAGATAGCTCTCCAAAAATACCGCCCCAATAGACAAGAAACGCCATATGTTGTGACAGGTGCATCAACTCATTATTTAAACGAAAATGAGATGTATACAGACCTGGCGCGTGTCTGGAAGAACTGCTCTCTTCAAATGCACAGGTTGTGTACGGCGAACAACATTAAATATTTTCACTTTCTCCAGCCCAACCAATATGTGCCTGACTCAAAGATTATGGGAGAAGAAGAATTAAAACAGTCATTTCTCGTTAATCATCCCTATAGAGCAGGAGTGGTAAAAGGTTATCCCCTATTAAGAACCATCTCAACGGAATTAACCAAAAATGAAGTGAATTTCTATGATTTATCCATGGTTTTTGCCGATAATGATGAGATACTTTATATGGATCAATGCTGTCATTTTCATCAGAGGGGAAATGATCTGCTTGGAAAGATTATTGGAAAATCCATTGTTGACAGCTTCAAGGATGAAAAATAAAAAAGATATGGCATTGATCGATGGCATACAGCCGGCTTGGAAGGGGTCCAGGGGAACATGTTGTCGGGTGGGGTGTAAATTATCCCTGTTGTAGTCATATTGTCTCTGGCTATTTTCTTCCAATTAATCACAACGCTCGTTCAAACAGGCATCGTAAATAGAGGATGATCGTTGAAGGCAAAACCGAATCTGATACTCATCGGAATGCCCGGGGCCGGCAAAAGCACCATTGGGGTGCTGTTGGCCAAACAACTGGGAACGGCGTTTCTGGACACGGATATCCTGATACAAACCAGTGAAGGAAGCTATCTTCAGGATCTCATTTTCAGGCACGGCATCAGCGGCTTCCGGGAAATCGAAGAAAGGTATCTGCTCGGCGTACCGGCGAACTGCGGTGTGGTTGCCACGGGCGGCAGCGCTGTTTACAGCGGGAAAGCCATGGCCCACCTGAAATCACTGGGACCTGTGGTTTATCTGCAAATCGAATTGAAACCGCTCAAAGCCCGGCTTGGCAATCTGTCTGAACGGGGGGTGCTGAGGATGCCCGGCCAGACAATTGACATGCTTTACGAAGAAAGGCGCCCTCTCTACGAAAAATATGCAGACATCGTTGTTTCCACCGCCGGCATGACACCGGACCAGGTGGTGGCGTTGGTGCTGAGATCAAGCCGCAGATGGCCATGATAGCCCCACAATCTTTATCCGGATTTTGTCCCAAGCAGAGGATCATGTTTTGAAAGAATCCACAATTATTGGTGGCCATAAGATGATGAATTCCCGGCCCGAGCAACCCTGCTGTACGATGTCAATGCGACTCAAATGATCGATTTTGAAGTATTGGCAGTTCTGGTGACCGTATTTGTACAAAATCTGACAAAACCCTGATGACGCTTATCCGCCTGGGAATTCGGGGGCGGATTCATTTTCTATGATCCGGATCGGCAATACTGGTTAGGCCATCTGGCGAAGATGCGCGCCTTAACGGGATAAGCCCGGGATTGCGGTAATGGGATGGTCGCTTTTATCGGTCCATCGGGCAATACAATTTCCCAAAGCTTCGCGTGCAACTTTCATGATGCTATTCTCAAACTCCTGATTGACGGAATGGTTTCGGATTGATACCTCCTCTTGTCCGGTAATCCCTGCCCCACATCGCTTTGTACGGCGCATCCCGCGCGCTGATGATGTGGTTATCGAAATTCTTTTCTACGGCAAACACGGCATCACTTCCGATATCGAGGTGATCAAAATCCAGGACATCAATGAAGCTACGATCGCATGCTGAAATGCGATGTAAAATACCGCTTTGTGATTGATATGGCGTCCCTGAAGGCCTGATGGCAAGCAAGACCATTAAGAAATCGAAATCACTCATGGAGAAAAGTTATGTACAGAAAATTTAAGCACACGAAATATCGGTATTTCTTCATCACACTCCTGGTCTCGGCCGAAATTTTTACGTCAGCATGGGCGACAACAAGCGAAAACGCCAGACACGAGCCGCTGATAATCCAAGAGCAGGGCAGTTTTGCAGCCGGCGGAACGGTTGTCACCAACTCCGGCACTTTTGATCCTGTCAAAATGTCCCCTGAAGGACAAACATTTCACGGAGATCACGCGTATGCGTTTTACCAGATTCCGGCGAACGCCCGAAAATTCCCTCTCGTGCTCTGGCACGGCTACGGGCAATTCTCAAAGACGTGGGAAACCACGCCGGATGGGCGCGAGGGCTATCAGAACATTTTCCTACGCCGCGGCTTTGGGGTTTACGTCATCGATCAGCCTCGACGTGGCAATGCCGGACGCAGCACCCAGCCGATTACGTTAACACCTGTACCCGATGAGCAAAAGTGGTTCCACATTTTCCGCGTCGGTATCTGGCCGAGCTTGTTCCCGGGCGTGCAATTTTCGCACGACCCAGAGGCCTTGAACCAGTACTTTCGTCAGATGACGCCCGATACCGGCCCCTTCGATATTGAGGTGGTCTCGAATGCCGTTGCGGCGCTATTCAACAAGATCGGACCGGGAATTCTTGTCACCCATTCACATAGCGGCGGCCCGGGCTGGCGCACCGCCATCAAGAGCAAAAATGTGCGGGCCATCGTTGCCTATGAACCGGGCAGCAATTTCATCTTTCCTGACGGCGAAGTGCCTCCCACTATGTCGAGTTCGGGTGGTCCGCTGGAAGGAGTTGGAGTGCCTCTGTCGGATTTCATGCTGCTGACGAAAATTCCGATTGTCATTTATTACGGCGACAATATTCCCGATGAACCGATCGCCAATCCGGGACAGGACCAATGGCGCGTACGATTGGCGATGGCGAGGCTGTGGGCGGACGCCGTGAACCGTCGCGGCGGTGATGTCACCGTTGTTCATTTGCCCGAAATCGGCATTAGTGGGAATACGCACTTTCCATTCTCGGATCTGAACAATCTCGAAGTTGCAGATCGTATGTCCGAATTTTTGAAGAAAAAGGGGTTGGATTCACCGCTGAACAAGAAAATTCCGTAATGGAAAAATCCTGCGAATCAGTCAGGGCCGTTTAACACCAAAAAATGAGAAGTTTTCTTGAGGAGGATAATCAATGCAAAAACGGAGATTGGAAAAAAGCGGTCTGGAAGTTTCGGCTGCATGGGAATGAGCTTTGGCTACGGTCCGTGCAGTTGCTGCCGATCTGACAGCCGGCGATCTGCACGAAATCGAGATTGTCGCCTCGAAGATCACCATCCCGGGTGCCCGGTACCCAGAAGCCCTGGAAAAAAGGATCAATATTTGATAGAAGAGGAGGTAGTACATGTCTAAATCCATTACACGCCGGTCGTTCATCAAGGGAAGTACCGCTATTGGCGTATCAACGATCCTGGGAGGCAGTGTCCCCGGATGGATGCACAAGTTCGCATTCGCCGAAGGCAAAGCCGATATCGCGGCAGTGAAGGGTGAGGACTATTTCAAGAACACGATCAAAGCGGTGGAAATCCTCGGCGGGATGGGCAAGTTCGTGTCGAAACAATCGAAGGTGGGCCTGCTGATCAATTCTCCATGGGAGCATCCGGGCAGTTACGTGAGACCGGAGATCACGCTGGCGGTGATCCAGATGTGTCGCGACGCCGGAGCCAAAGAGATCGGGGTCTTCAAAAGCCTCGGCAGCTCCTACTGGCGGCGCAGCGTGCTCTCCGAAAAGTTCCGTGACGAGGTGAAGGGCATCCGATCCCTTGAAGGCGGGTATACGGAAGTGTCCATCCCGAACGGCAGGTCGTTGAAGAAAGCCGAAATCGCGAAAGGATTGCTGGATTGCGACGTGTTCATCAACATCCCGATCGCAAAAGATCACACCGGGGTCCGCTTCACCGGCACCCTGAAGAACATGATGGGCGCAACAGCCTACAACACCAACCGGTTCTTTCACTCCGGATCAGGAGCGCGAAGCTCCTACGAGGATGTCGCGTTTCTCTCCCAATGCATCGCCGATTTGAATCTGGTGAGAAAGCCGGACCTGTGTCTCTTCGACGGAACGGAAGTGCTCACGACGAACGGCCCGCAGGGTCCGGGGAAACTGATCAAGCCGCAGATCGTTTTCGCCGGCGTGGATCGGGTCTCGGTGGATGTATACGGCGCCAACCTTCTCGGCATCAAAGGTGAAGAAGTTCAAACGACCCGGATGGCCCACTCGCATGGGCTGGGAGAGATCAACCTGGCGCGGCTTAAGATACAAGAGGTGACGCTGTGAGAGGTAAGATCATGCGAGGAAAGTGCATCGGGGTGATGCTGCTTCTGATCGCGGCGAGCGCTGCCGCGCAGCAGGCGCCCGGGGATCTCTCCGATTATCTGCCTGCAAGCGCCGAGGTTTCCGGCTGGACCCTGAGCGAGGCGCCGAAAACCTACCGCGGCGATGCGCTTTTCCAGATGATCAACGGTGGGGCTGACATCTATCACGAGTATGGATTCACGCAGGTGATGCGTGCCGAGTACGTGGACGGTCGCGAAAAATCGATCAAACTGGAAATCTTTGAGATGGAAAGCCCGGCCGGTGCCTACGGCATCTACACATTCAAGATCGGTGCCGGTGGCAAAGCGCCGGCGATCGGCCAGGAAGCGCTCCTTGAAGATTACTACCTCAACTTCTGGAAAGGAAACCTGCTGGTCACGGTGATCGGTCCGGACTTGGAGGATAAAACCGTTCAAGGGGTCATCGCCTTTGCAAAGGCTGTTGACGCGCGTATCGCAAAGACGGGCAAGCGGCCTGAACTGGCGGATCTATTGCTCCGCGAGCCGCTTGCGTTTTCCCGTCCGAAGTATGTTCGCGGATCCCTTGGCGTAATGAACAGCTATATCTTCGACACGGAAAATATCTTTGGCGTTCGCGAGGGGCTTATCGGCGCTGTCGGCAATTGTCAGGCCTTCGTGTTTTGTTATGATGATAAAGTCCAGAGCGCTGATGCCTTTGCGCACGCCGCCACGCGTCTCCAGGTCAACCCCAGATTCAAGGACTTTACCCTGCAAGGAAATCGGTGCTCGATGCTCGGCCGCGAGAAAGAGATTCTCGTGATCCATCAAACGGGGCGCTATATCGCCATCGTGATCGGGCAAACCCGGGATAAAGTAACGTCAACATCGGAGCAATTGTTAGAGAAGCTGAAAAACGGATAGCACACCGCTCCCGTTTTCGCTGTCACCGAGGAAAAGTCGGGGCTTGCCCCACCATCTGTTATAACGTATGGAGGATTCCATGGACCGTCGTAATTTTTTGAAGAAGATGATTGGTGGCAGTATCGCTGCCGGATCCACAATGGCTTTTGGAGACTACGCGAAACTGCTGGCCGCAACGCCGGCTTCTCCCGCGGCATACGATCTGGTCGCTGTTAAAGGGGGCGAGCCGGAGGTGATGTTCGACAAAGCCATCGAATCGCTTGGCGGGATCAAGGCGTTCGTGCCCAGGGGCAGCAAGGTTCTGGTAAAACCGAACATCGGCTGGGACGTGACACCGGATCGCGCGGGCAACACGCACCCGAAACTGGTTGCCCGCATCATCGAACATTGTCTGAACGCCGGAGCAAAAGAAGTCTCCGTGTTCGATCATACCTGCGAGCATTGGGTGCAATGCTACAAAAACAGCGGCATCGAGAAAGCGGTGAAAGATGCCGGCGGGAAAATCGTCTCCGGCGACAGCGAGGGATATTATCAGAAGGTCGCCGTACCGAATGGGAAACGGCTCACCGAGGCCAAGGTTCACGAGCTCCTTTTGGGCGCGGATGTGTTCATCAACGTCCCGATTTTGAAGCATCACAGCTCCTCGATGCTCACGATCGGCATGAAGAACCTGATGGGTGTGGTGTGGGATCGCGGTTACTGGCACCGGAATGATCTTCATCAGTGCATCGCGGATTTTGCATCCTATCGCAAGCCCGCACTCACCGTCGTGGATGCCTACAATGTGATGAAGCAGAACGGCCCGCGCGGGGTGTCTGCCGGCGATGTCGTTTCCATGAAATCGCTGATCGTCTCAACGGATTTCGTCGCCGCCGACGCTGCCGCGGCGAAACTCTTCGGCACCGATCCGGGCGACATTCGCCACATTGCGCTTGCGGCAGAGATGAATCTCGGCCGGATCGACCTGGATGCCCTGTCAATCAACCGGATCAAACTGTGACACCATGGGGCTTCACCGGCTGAAATCGTTTCGCGTGGGCGTATCGCTTTTATTTTTTGTGCTGATCGCGTTTTTGTTTGTGGATTTTCGGAATATCATTGCACCATCCGTCACCGGGGGGCTTCTGTACCTGCAGTTCGTTCCCTCGCTGCTGAAGTTCGTAAACGCTGCGGCTATCGGCGCAGCCGGATTCATCGTGATCATGATCCTCTGCGTTCTCTTCGGCCGCGTCTACTGCTCGACCGTCTGTCCCCTCGGAACACTTCAGGATGTGATCATCTTCATGACCCGGAAGAAACAGAAGCGCCGCAAGTTCCAATTTCGCAATCCAAACAATGTTCTGCGGTATTCCATTCTTGCACTCACGGCTCTGTTTCTGATCGCAGGCAGCGGATTACTGCTGAACCTTCTCGATCCGTTCAGCACCTTCGGCCGGATCATCTCGAACCTGCTTCGCCCCGTTTTTATCCTTGTGAATAATGTGGCTGCGATCGCGCTCGAGCAGTTGGGCGTGCACACGCTCTCCCGCGAGCGATGGGCGATAATCACACCGCTATCCGCCGGTGTTTCGTTGGCAATGCTGATAATCGTCGCCTGGCTTGCCGCGACGCGCGGCCGCCTGTACTGCAACACCGTCTGTCCCGTGGGCGCACTGCTGGGCCTTGTCTCAAAGATCTCCTTTCTTCAAATCCGCATCGATCCAGGCGTCTGCAAGGGATGCAGACTGTGCGAAGGCGTGTGCAAGGCAGGCTGCATCGATCTGCGGAAGAAAACGGTGGATATCAGTCGCTGCATTGCCTGCTACAACTGCCTGGCAGTTTGCCAGAAAGAAGGTCTGCGATTTGAAAACAGGTGGCGAAGACGTGTTCTGGCTGCACAGCCGGATCGAGAGCGGCGGGGTTTCATCCTCAACTCGGGAATTTATCTCCTGGGGCTCGCCGGCTTAACCGAGGAAACGAAGAAAATTATCCAGAGCAAACCGACGACGATTCCCGTGCACGTAACGAGTCCGGTCTCGCTGCCCGGCTCCGGTAGCATCGCGCATTTTACCGGCACCTGTACGGCATGCCATCTCTGCGTGAGCGCCTGCCCTTCCCGCGTGATCGTGCCCACGTTTCTCGAATTCGGTTTACTCGGAATGATGCAGCCGCGGCTGAACTTCCACGCGGGCCACTGCAACTACGACTGCACGATCTGCATGAACATTTGCCCTACCGGCGCCATTCTGCCGCTTTCGGTTGAAAAGAAAAAACTCACGCAGCTCGGCGTCGCGAAGTTCATCAAAGAGAACTGCGTGGTCTATACGGATAACACGGATTGCGGCGCGTGTTCGGAGCATTGCCCAACGAAAGCGGTGGACATGGTGCCCTATCCGAATCCGGTAAACAAGCGGCTCAAGATCCCGGAAGTGAAGCCGGACTACTGCATCGGCTGCGGCGGCTGCGAGCATGCCTGCCCCACGAAGCCTTACAAAGCCATCTACGTGGACGGCAACCCGGTGCACAAGCTTGCGAAGAAACCGGTGGTCAAGAAGGTCGAAGTAAACGTCGATACCAACGAGGATTTTCCGTTCTAAAAGAAGAAGGAAGCGTTCCATGAAAATGCGGGAGATTGGATCTGAACTGGAGCAGGCATTTCGTGACAGGATTTTTGAACGAGTGAGTAAAATTCCCATCATGAGTACAATGAAACTGGAAGTGATAAATTTAAAGGCTGGTTACTGCGAACTGAAAGCACCCCGGCAAAAAATGTACGATGGAATATATGATTCCTTCCATGGCGGACTGCTGATGACCGTGGCTGACTCTGCTGCCGCTTTTGCCCTTATGACCCTTACCGGGCCTGAAGCCAGAATGACCACCACCGATATGAATATCAGGTTCCTGGCGCCTTGTCTGACAGATCTGATTGTCCATGCCAAGGTGATCAAATTCGGTCGCACCCTCAGCCCCATGGCGATTGATCTTTACGATGAAAATGAAAAACATGTTGCCGTGGCCCAGGTTAATTACTTTGTGCTATCGTTTTTCGATGAGAGAATGTAATTCGATATTCCATCGGTGACAGACCGGTACATTCCTTGAATAATTTTCGGCCAGGCCTGAACCCTGAATTCCCAGCAAACGGAGTAATGCCATGCCAGAAGAAAGCGTCGCCATGAAGGATCGGATCATCCTTCATCTTGACATGAATGCCTTTTTTGCCAGTGTCGAGCAGCAGGCAAATCCGGTGCTGCAGGGAAAACCGATTGCCGTTATCGGCTCCAACAGCAGGACGGTCATCACGACCGCCTCATATGAAGCCCGAAAATTCGGCGTCAAGACCGGCATGGCCATCTGGGAAGCCAAGCGACAGTGCCCTCAGATCATTCTTGTCGTTGGAGACAGCCGCAAATACGCCTACACCTCAACCCGGATTTTCCACATGATGCTGGATTACACCCCGCTGGTGGAAGTGTTCAGCATTGACGAGGCATTTCTGGATGTCACGCATTCCCTTAAAATATTTGGCACACCAGAGCGCATTGTGTACCTGCTGAAGGACAGGATAAAGCAGAGCTTTGGCCTGACCTGTTCTGTCGGTGTCGGTCCCAACAAGCTTCTTGCCAAACTTGCCAGCGATATGAAAAAACCGGATGGGCTGACGATCATTCGTCCGGATGACGTTTCTCAGGTAATTGATCCCCTGCCCATCAAGGATCTTTGCGGTGTCGGTTCCCGCATGGAGCGGCATTTGCATCTTCTGGGAATCAGAACCATCGGGGAGCTGGGACGGTTTCCGGTTGATATTCTGAAAAGAAGGTTCGGCATCACCGGCCAGCATCTGCATGATATGGGACTGGGCATAGACCACAGCCCCGTTGTTCCGGCAAGTGATCAGGACAGGGTCAAATCCATCGGACACTCCATGACACTGAGGCAGGACGTTTCCCGGCGCCAGGATATTCTCAAATACCTGCTCCAGTTGTCTGAAATGGTTGGCAGGCGGGCCAGGCGATATTGTGTTTCGGGTAAAACCGTACATCTCTATGTCCGGTATGCCGACTTCTATTCCAGTTTTGGTAAACAGCAGACCCTCGCGAGTCCCATCAACCAGAGCGCTGACATCTACAAGGCCGCTGTCGATATCCTGGATACGGTCGAGCTACAGCAGCCGGTGCGGCTTCTGGGGGTTCGACTGACCAATTTGCGCTATAAAGTCGGCCAGCTTCCCCTGTTTCCGCAGGAGCGCAGAAAGGCACTCATGGTCCAGGCCATGGACGCCGTCAATAACCGGTATGGAGACGATACCGTAACCTTTGCCAGCCTTATGGATACCGAAGAAAAAGGCAGTCACGTGATTTCGCCGGCATGGCGACCTGACAGGATTCGGTGCGTCAAAATAAAGTAAATGTTTTCAATGAACCGGCGGCTGGATGCTTTGACAAATTTTTCATATGATGGAAAGGATGTCTCAATGACAGCTCTGTTGCTGCTTGAAAATAATTACAATCGTTCAATACCCGGGACGACACCGATACCGGCTAAGAGGCAACATTCTTGCTGCCTTCAAGACACCTTCGCATCACATCCCGTTCCGCTTTTGCCTTTCTGAGCCGATCTTTCAATATTTCATGATTCTGAGCCGGAGCAGCCAATAGCTCTTTTTCAAGCTTTTCCACTTCCTGAATGATACGATACAAATCTTGTGCGATCAATCTCACAGACATAAGGAAAATCGCTCCTGCAGGGTTATTTTACCGAAACCGAATCCTTGATATGTCCCCACCCGGCGCAACATGTTATAGCTTTCGGTTATGCCGGTCTTTATTGATTCATCCGCCAGCCTAATCTCATTTCGTTCTTGCATATCGTTTCCCTTTGATGTTCAAATTGAGGATACTGACAGGGCATGCCACGGAAAGCAAGAAAAGATGCCGCTGGAGCACTGCATCACGTCATCGTGTGTGGAATCGATCGTCGAAAAACCTTTTATGACGACAAGGAATTGGTCCACTATATTCATTTGAATACCCTTCGAGCCGGACTGGTTGAGGTATGAAATCAATCAATAAATCAATATCCGTGCCCTGATAACACATTCCCCCAAATGTATATAACTAAAACTTGCTTCGAGAAATTTGCGTATTTCGTAATTTATTTCATGCTCTTTGGTTGACAATTTATTAAATACAATGATAATTGTCAACCAAAGGAGGTGAGATTATGATTACCAATTTTGGTGAACGGCTGAATGCCGCAAGAAAAATGGCAGGCATGAGCCTGGATGATCTTGCGCTAAAAACCGGATCCATTGTCAGCAAACAAGCCCTTAGTAAGTACGAAAAAGGACGGATCAATCCCGGCAGTGATGTCTTGCTCGCCCTGGCCAAAGCCCTCGATGTGAAGGTGGATTATTTCTTTCGCTCCTCAAAGATTTCCATCGCAGGTATTGAATTTCGTAAACGCGCCCGTCTGTCCAAAAAAGAAGAAGACCGGATCAAATATCAAACCATCGACTTTATCCAAAAATATCTTGAGATAGAGGAAATACTCAATGTTGAGCCCTCGTTTAAGAATCCGGTAACCGATACGCGTATTACCAGCTACGACGATATTGAACTCGCCGCCAGGCAGATCCGAGAAAAATGGAACTTGGGCAATGGTCCCATTACCCATTTAATAGAGATTCTGGAAGATAAAGGATTTAAAATTTTTGAAGTGGAATCCGACCTTCTGTTCGACGGGCTTTCCGGATTCGTTGAGAATTTAAAAATACCCGTGATTGCAATTTTAAAAAAAGCCGACCTGTTCCGCAAGCGATTCACCGTAGCCCATGAACTGGGCCATCTACTACTAGACTTTTCGAATGCAACAGAGGCAACGCCGGAAAAACTTTGCCATACGTTTGCCGGGGCACTGCTGCTGCCCAAGCAAATCATGATCGAGGTGCTGGGACAACAGCGCAATCAAATCACGGTATGGGAATTGAAAAAACTCAAGGGCATATACGGGGTTTCCATGCAGGCGATTATGGCCAGAGCCTCTCATTTAAAGATTATTTCGGAAAATACCTATCGGCGCTTTAATATCTTTGTGGGCATGCAAGGTTGGAAAAAATCAGAACCCGGATCGTATGAAGGCAAGGAAAAGGCAAACCGCTTTAAACAGATGATCCTTCATGCAGCAGCCGAGCAAATCATCAGTTTCAGCAAGGCGGCTGAACTCCTGAACTTATCGTTGGATGAGTTTGAAAAGGAGGCTCAGATCGCTTCATGATCCTTCTTGTGAATGATGCAGGTATCCTGATCGATCTTTTGAAAGCTGATTTGATTGAGCCGTTTTTTCAGTTGGAAAATGAATTTCATATAACTGATTTTGTCAGAGCAGAAATTCAGGAGAAAAATGCCGGTCATCTGGATATTTTCATCCAAGACAGAAAACTTATCAAAAGAACATTCACATTCGAGGAATTGGGACAAATCCAGCTTCTGGAAGTGAAACACAGTACGCTTTCCGTTCCTGATTGTTCCTGCCTTTACCTTGCCGAAGTACTTTCTGCGACGCTGCTGACCGGGGATGGCGCACTCCGTAGAATTGCCGAACAAAACAAGATCCCTGTTCATGGCATCCTCTGGGTCTTCGATGAATTGGTGAGACAATGCCTGATTTCCCCTGCTATAGCCCATAAAAAATTGAAAAAAATAATGAATATCAATCCAAGGCTGCCGGTTGATGTGTGCAATAAAAGACTGATCAAATGGAGGAAAGATTGATGACATAATGATCCCATGTCCACTTGACGTTCCATGACAGATGTTTGTTCATTTTCTGCCAGATAGATAAAATCCGAGTAGCTGTCATGCATTTAAGCCGGGAACCCAGTTATTGGCTGAAGCGGATTGAATCATGGTCAGGAAACCTTCATAGACCGTTGTAATCGGGAACAGGATTATGAAACGACTCGGGCAGAATTTGAGCGATGTTCAGGATTGTTTTGGTAAGATTTCTTCAGTAGAGACAAGATGATTGATGCGATCAATCCGCATTTTATCCGCTTCAAGCGCTTTCTTGGCGGATCTTCCCACTCCCTCGATGGCACTTGATGACACGACGGTTTGAACCAGTAGCCTGTCCCGGATGCTGCGGTCCTTCAGAAATTTATTGGTAGTGAGCAATGATTTTTTTTCATGTCCCAATCATAAACCTTTGCGCTCTTTGGGCCTTTGCGGTGAAAACTCTATTTCCAAAATTCCTTAGAGTCTATTTGTTGCCGCTCCCTTTCCTCTTTGCGGCAATTCGATCACACCAAAGTCCTTCAGGCGGCTGATAAATTCGCCAAAATTGAGAATTTTAGGTTTTCAGTTTACTTACCCCGATTCACGCCATCAGCTTGCTGCGGTCCAGGGACCGGTACTGGATGGCCTCGGAGACATCATCGCTGTCCACGTCGGTTTTTCCCTCCAGATCCGCAATGGTCCGGGATATCTTCAGAATCCGGTTGAATGCCCGGGCTGACAATCCCAGCCGGTCGATGGCCGATTCCATTAAATTCAGTGATGCGGTATCCAGTTTGCAGTATTTTTTGATATGTCGGCTGCCCATCTGGGCATTGCAGAAAATTTTGGTCTGGCTGAAGCGTTCGGACTGGCGGGCCCGGGCCGCATTCACCCGCTCCAGGATCGCGCTGGAGGGTTCACCTTTGGCCACACCCATGAGATCCCGGTAGGGAACGGCCGGAACCTCGACATGGATATCGATGCGATCCAGTAGCGGCCCTGAGATTTTGGACCGGTATTTGTAGATCTGCTGGTGGGAGCACCGGCATTCATGCTTGGGATCGGAAAAATAGCCGCAGGGGCAGGGATTCATGGCCGCGACCAGCATAAAACTGGCCGGATAGGTGATGGTGGAGGCAGCGCGTGAAATGGTGACGCGAAAGTCTTCCAAAGGTTGACGCAGGACCTCCAGAACATGTTTTTTAAATTCGGACAGCTCGTCCAGAAACAGTACGCCATTATGCGCCATGCTGACCTCGCCGGGTCTGGGATAATGGCCGCCGCCGATCAGTCCGGCGTCTGAAATGGTGTGATGGGGAGAGCGAAACGGACGCCTGGAAATCAGGGCCTGGTCCTTGCCCAGCATGCCTGCCACACTGAAAATCTTGGTGGTTTCGATGGCCTCATCAAAGGTAAACGGCGGCAGAATGGTGGGCAACCGCTTGGCCAGCATGGTTTTTCCGGACCCCGGCGGGCCGATCATGATCAGATTGTGTCCGCCAGCAGCGGCCACCTCCAGCGCCCGTTTGGCGTTTTCCTGGCCCATAACCTCTGCATAATCCACGTCAAAATGATCCGCACACCTGAACAGATCATTCAGGTTGACCTGTTCAGGCTGAATCTGTGCAAATCCGCGAAAAAAATCAATCACCTGGGATAGTGTTTTAACCGGATGCACCGATATGCCGCTAACCACTGCGGCTTCCAATCGGTTATCCCAGGGAACAATGATGCCGGAATACCCCGCGGCTTTGGCCGCGATGGCCATGGGAAGAGACCCGTTGACCGCTTTGATCCGGCCATCCAGTGAGAGTTCTCCCAGAACCAGATAACCGGAAATCACATCCTGTGGGATAAGGCGATTCGCCGTCATGAGGCCCAAGGCGATGGGCAGATCGAATCCCGTGCCTTCCTTCTTGATGTTGGCCGGTGCCAGATTGACGGTGATTCGATCATCCGGAAATGTGTATCCGGAATTCTGAATGGCGGACTTGACGCGCTCCTTGCTCTCCTTGACCGCTGCCTCCGGAAGGCCGACCGTAGCAAAGCTTGGCAGCCCGGGGCTAATATCCACCTCTACTTCGATCAGATATGCATCGATGCCGATCACGGCGCTGCTGAGTACTCTGGCCAGCACAAATCGCCTCCTTATCCATAGACTTTCAGAAAAATAATTTCGCTGCGTTATCGGTCGGAGATGGCCGCCAAAAGGCCCCCCTCCCTGCTGCCTTGCGAAATGGATTTTCTGAAAGTCTACAGTTCGTCAAAAAACATTTGTCAGGTTTCTCCGCGATGTTTCCGTAGTCACTGATACAGTTTCGATACGGTCCACCTGCCTTCAGGATCTCGGCCCAAATGCTTGCTGATATGTCGTTTTGTCAGCAAATCGGAATAATTTAATCGTTATTAAATATCCAAACTGTTTCATAAAATCAAGCCTGATAATATAGCTCTTTTTCGGCCATCCCTGACCGATAAGGCACCCAAAATCTTTCTCTGGAAATCTATATAGTGGCAAGATTACCGGAGCAGGTCGGTATTTGACTATGAATGAAAGGGGTTCTGATAAACAGATTGTCATTGTTTTTCTTGCCAAAAACGATATGAATAAGCTAAAAAGAGAAATATCGTAACAGTCTTGGACCCAAAACTTAACACTCAAAATTGAAACATCATTATCCATGCGTTTTCAACAACAAACGATTGCCAGATCGGTATGTTTTTCAGGCGTTGGCGTCCATTCCGGGAAAACCGTCAATGTGATCATCCATCCTGCCCCGGTGAATCATGGAATCAAATTTGTTCGAACCGATATTCCGGATCATCCATCAATACCCGCGCGTTTCAACATGATTGTCGATACCAGTCTGGCAACCGTTATCGGATATGACGGTGTCATTGTTTCGACCATTGAACATTTGATGGCCAGCTTTACCGGCCTGTCCATTGACAATGCCCGCGTCGAACTGGATAACTATGAAATGCCCATTATGGATGGCAGCGCAGGCCCGTTCACCCGGCTCATTCAATCTGTTGGTGCCGTCAGTCAGGATGGCCCCAGACATGTGTTTCGTGTCACCCGTCCCATCGAACTGGAGCAGGACGGCAAATTTGTGGGGGTTTATCCGTCAGACCGGTTTAAAATTACCTGTACGGTTGAATACGATCACCCACTGATTCAAAAACAATCCTATTCAATTGAAATCAATGAGCTGTCGTTTGCCCGGGAAATCTGTAATGCCCGAACCTTTGGATTTTATCATGAAGTGGAATACATGAAACGGTGCGGCCTGGCCCGCGGCGGATCACTGGCGAATGCCGTCGTTCTCAGCCAGGATACCGTTTTGAATGTTGATGGCCTGAGATATCCGGATGAATTTGTGCGCCACAAACTGCTGGACTGCATAGGGGATTTTTCCATGATGGGACTGCCGATTCTGGGGCATCTTGTCACATGCCGATCCGGACATGCCTTTCATCATCGTTTTCTGGAAAAATTTTTTGAGGAAAAATCATCCTGGGAAACCTGGGTCATACCCTGTTCGACTGATGGCTGTCCGTCGAAAGCGGATGACCGAATTCAAAACCGCATGAACTGCATAGGAGGGAAAACCCACTTTCATTATTCCCATCCCATCGATACACAAAAGACCCTGGCAGGAGCAAACTGCCTGATGTCATGAAAGATGCCACATCATTTCAATCCGCTTTTTTTAGCCATCACCCGCGTTGTCTCAGGATGTGGGTTGTTGTGCTGGCTGCTATTCTGGTTGCTTATCCCTGTCCAAGCATGGCAGGTGAAGCGAGATTATCCAACCTGATTGTGACGAACACCAATAATGACCTCCTGGTTTATACCACGGTTGAGGGCGCATTTCATGAAAAAATGATCAAAGCCATCGAAAGTGGCGTCCCGACAACCTTTTCATTTTTCATCATGCTGTATCAAACTCGAAGCATCTGGTTTGACAAAACACTGGCAGATATTGAAGTGTCGCATACAATTCGATATAACAGCCTGAAAAAAGAATACCTTGTTGAACGATCCTGGGAAAACAATTTGCTCCGAAGCGTCAAATCATTGGACGATGCCAGGCGACTCATGACCGATATCGATGGATTGCGTATTCTTCCGCTTTCCAAACTTGAAAAAGGAAAACAGTATCAAGTTCTGGTCAGAGCCCGGCTCAGTAAGGTCACCCTGCCATATCACCTGCATTATGTATTGTTTTTCATGTCCCTGTGGGATTTTGAAACAGACTGGTATTCCGTTGATTTTGTCTATTAAGCAGGTGCTTATGTTCAGACAAAATTCAGATATCGAAAGAGTTTTCGTTCTGGAGATTCGCACCAACCGTTAGCCGGTTGACCCCTTAACAGGTCGATTGGAAAAACCGGCAAAGCCGTGAACGCCCCAACCGTCCAACTTTTTAACGATGAACCTTTCCTGACATGAGCCCCGATCGATTGAAAAAGGCAAACACCTTTATGTCAAACGAGGACCGTAAGCGTCAAAAACGCGAGGTCTTCATCATCATCGCCATTATTGTTTTTGTGGCGGTTCTGACATATGCCGAACAAAAATTAATCGGCTACGGGACTGATTTTCCGATTTCCAATACGCTGTTGATGTTCACCATGACGAACATCAATCTGTTGTTGATCATTCTGCTGATATTTCTGGTTTTCAGAAATCTGGTCAAATTGCTTTATGACCGGAAACGACGGGTCATGGGCGCCAGGCTACGAACCCGCCTGGTGATCGCATTCGTCGCTCTCAGCCTGATTCCGGCCGTTGTTTTATTCTATTTTTCCATCAGCTTTGTCACAAGCAGCATCGACTTCTGGTTCAACGTTCCGGTTGAGCAGGCGCTTGAAAATTCCCTGCATATGGGCAGACAATTGTATGGTTTTGCAGAAAACAACAATGAGTTCTATCTTGAACGGATTGCCTATCAGCTTAAAACCCGAAAGCTGGTCGATCCGGCAAAAAACAAGGAACTGAATCATTATATTCAAACAGTTCTGAAATCATTCAACATCGACGGGGTGGAGGTGTATGATCTTCGTGCAAATCCTGTTTCCATGGCGCTTGGCACCAAACTGGAAAACCAGGTGATCCGTCCAATACCTTTGGAGACACTGCTGAAGGAAATCCCCTCAAAAAACGTTCATTCCATATCGGAAGCGCTTTCGACCGGCGAGCTTTTCAGATCGATCGCCACCATACCCTTTGGCGGGAAACCGCCTGAAATTGAAGGATTTGTGGTTCTATCGGTTGTTATTCCACCCTATCTGACTGAAAATATCGCATCGATCAGCCGGGGGTTTCAAGAATATCAGCAGATCAAGCTCTTGAAAAAACCGATTCAGATCACCTATTACCTCACCCTGTCCATCGTGGGACTGCTGGTCGTTTTTTGTGCGATATGGTTTGGCTTTTATTTGGCCAAATCCATCAGCATTCCCATCAAAGAACTGGCAGAGGGCATCCGGCGGGTGGCAGAGGGCGATCTGTCGGTTAAAATCGCACCGGTAGGCGATGATGAAATCGGAAGTCTGGTCGAGTCATTCAATAATATGACGCATGATATCCGAATAAGCCGAACCCAACTGGAGTACTCATCCCGCCAGCTTGAACAGAAAAATATCGAGATCGAGCGCAGACGCCAGTATATGGAAATTGTATTGGATCATGTCTCAACCGGTGTCATTTCCCTGGATCATGCCGGTTTTGTCGCCACGGTCAACAAATCCGCAGAAAATCTGCTCGAATTGAACGTGGAACATACAGTCGGTAAAAATTACAAACAATTGCTCAGAGGCCGGCATCTGGTTCTGGCAGAGGAAATTCTGGGTTATATCCAGACCCAGAAAACCAGTACAATCGAGTTCCCCCTTCGGTTAGCGCTGCATGGAAGACCGCGCAGTTTCATGCTTCATATCGATTTGCTTCAGGATGATACAGAAAAGAATCTGGGATACGTTGTGGTATTCGATGACCTGACAGAACTTGAAAAAGCCCAGCGTGCGGCAGCCTGGCGGGAGGTAGCGCGAAGAATCGCCCATGAAGTCAAAAACCCGTTGACGCCGATCACGCTCTCGGCTCAGCGGCTTCAGCGCCGATTTGCCGGTCAAGTGAGTGATACCGTATTTGATGAATGTATTCAAATGATTATTGATCATGTTGAAATTATTAGAAATCTCGTCAATGAATTTGCAGCGTTCGCCCGATTTCCTGCTGCAAACCCTAGCCCCTGCGATATTCTTGCAATGGTTGAAGAAACATTGAAACCCTATGAGGAAGGGTATCCGAACATTGCGTTTTCCATCCAGGCGCAGACGCCAATTCCATTTCTGAATCTGGACCGGCAGCAGATTCGGCAGGCCTTTATCAATCTGATTGAAAACGCCATTGCGTCCATTCCGTTATCTGGTGAGATCATTATTGCGCTGAAATATGATTCCAGGCAGAAAATTGTCAGAATGGATATCGCAGATACAGGAACCGGGATTTCGGATGAACATAAGATTCGGTTGTTCGAACCGGACTTTTCCACTAAAAAAACCGGTATGGGGTTGGGATTAACCATTGTTCATACCATTATATCCGATCATCATGGCGCAATACGGGTGGAAGACAATCTGCCTCACGGCGCCAGATTTGTAATCGAACTCCCTGCCTGATTGCAACGAAAGGGTTTATATATGTTTCCCACCATTATGATTGTGGATGATGAGCGTTCCATTCTTCGCTCGTTAAGCGGCCTTCTCTCGGATGAAGGGTATGAAGTGATTACAGCAGGAAATGGATATGAGGCACTAAAAATAATCGATGCCGAATCTCCTGATCTGGTTCTGCTGGATATCTGGATGCCTGGACTGGATGGCATTGAAACCCTGAAGGAAATCAAAATAATCAACCCCCTCATTCAGGTCATCATCATCACCGGCCATGGTAACATCGAAACCGCTATCAAGGCGATCAAGCTGGGTGCATTCGATCTGATTGAAAAACCGCTGTCAATCGACAAGGTAATCGTTTCCATTCATCGGGCGCTCAATTTTCAGAAACTGGAGGAAGAGAATCGGTACCTTCGAAAAAAAATGATGGAAAAGCATGCCATTACCGGTAACAGCCCGGCCGTGACTGCGATTCGAAAGCAGATTTATGTGGCGGCACCAACAGATGCCTGGATACTGATTACCGGTGAAAATGGCACGGGAAAAGAGCTGATCGCCAGAACCATTCACCAGTTCAGCAGCCGTTCGGAATACCCTTTGATTGATGTCAACTGCGCAGCGATTCCAAACGATCTCTTTGAAAGCGAATTGTTCGGACATGAAAAAGGCGCCTTTACGGGTGTAACCGCCAAAAAACGAGGCAAAATGGAACTGGCTGGGAAAGGAACCCTTTTTCTGGATGAAATTTCGGATATGAGTCTTGCGAATCAGGGAAAGCTGCTTCGGGTTCTTCAGGAAAAGCAATTTCAGCGGTTGGGCGGAACCCGAATCATGACACTGGATGCCCGAATCATTTCCGCAACCAACCGGGATATCGAACAGGAAATCGCAAAAGGAAACTTCCGGGAGGATCTCTATTTCCGTTTGAATGTCATTCCGATCCAAGTGCCGCCTCTTCGCAGTCGCCGCCAGGACATTCCCATGCTGGTTGATCAGCTTCTGGCGGAAATCGCCAGCAAGAATCAGGGTCGGAAAATATTTCTTTCTGCTGAGGCAATTGAAGCGATTTGCGCCTATTCATGGCCAGGCAATGTTCGGGAGCTGAAAAATCTGCTGGAGCGTCTCACGATAATGACGGAAAAAAATCAGATCGATCTGTCTGATATTCCGGCTCCGTATAATTCGGATATTCGGTGTCAGGAAGCGACCGATGGCATGAGCCCCTTTGATATGGAACTCCTCAAGACGGCTCAACAGGTATTCGAGGACACCTTCATTCGCAGAAAACTGATCTGTTTCAACCAGGATGTCGAACGGACAGCCCGGGCAATTGGGGTCAGCCAGGACTATATGATGCAGGTGATGCAACGGTGGAATTCGGGGTGAAGAAAACAAAAAATGGTGGAATAACGGCGTCTCAAATCCAGTTTACCCCCATCAACCAGAATAACCTTCAAATTGCAGCAATTTGAAGGTTGAGGGACGCATATTTTTTATCAATTTGCCTGTTTGTCGAGTCATTTTTTGTCAGATTTTTATCAGATCATAGGTGCGTGTCCCCAGACCAATTTCTTCGGCATAGGCCAGTTGTATCGTCCAGTCGATTTTGGGATAGATGCCCCGGAATTTATCCTCTCCGGCTTGGGTGTTGACTGTCAGGCAGGAGCCGGGATTGGCGGATTCCTGATTGACCAGATCCACGGATGCCTGGTCTATGGCAACCGGATCATGGGATGCCAGCACGCCAATGTCCCGTACAATGGGCGCATCGTTATGCCCATAACAGTCACATGCAGGCGAAACATGGGTGATAAAATTCACAAAAAGACTTTTGGATTCTTTCCCCTTCAAAACCCCCAGGGTATATTCCACCATATTTTCCATGAATGTCGGAATGGACTGATTCCACTGAACCTGAATGGCTTCCTGGGGACAGATCAAAATACATTCGCCGCATCCGATACATTTCTTTGCATCCAGGACCGCTTTTTTTTCAACCACGGAAAGAGCCTGCTGCGAGCAATGCATCACGCACTCGCCGCATCCGATACATTTTTTACGTTTGATTTCAGGCGACAGGGTTGAATGCTGGGCCAGTTTGCCTTTTCGGGAGGCACTTCCCATGCCGAGATTCTTGATTGTGCCACCAAACCCGGAAAGCTCATGTCCTTTGAAATGGGCCATTGAAATCAGGGCATCTGCCTGAACAATTTCGGCGCCGATATAGACATTTTTAAAATGTTTCTGGTTAATGGAAACGGCACATTCACTTTTCCCGCGCAGGCCGTCCGCAATGACAAGAGGCGCATCCACCACGGCATAGGCAAATCCGTTCTGAATGGCCGTGGTTAAATGACTGGGGGCATCGCTTCTGGTTCCGGCATAAAGCGTGTTTGCGTCAGTCAGAAAAGGGTTTGCCTCCATGGATCGGATGATTTCGACCATTTTCCTGACAAACAGGGGCCGGATGAATGCGGCGTTGCCTTTTTCGCCAAAATGGAGTTTGATGGCGACAAGATCCCGTTTGTCGATGATTTTTCCAATGCCCGCCGTCTGCACCAGTCTGCCCAGTTTCTGAATCAGATTTTCCTTGAAACTGGCTCTTAAATCCATAAAATATACATTTGATGCCATGATATCGCTCCGTTCATTTTAATTTTCAGAAACAGTTTGTAGTTACTCAGACTTATAGAGATAAAGGCACATAGGCACAAAGAGAAAAGTAGATTATAAATGATTTTGGGGGTACATTGTTTTGAACAAATTTTTTGATTACCCGCTTTCATGCACTGATAAGTCAATTTCTTCAAATTTATCCAATCCGGATCTGGCCAACCGGCTGAAGGCCCTGGAAGCCATCTATCGCCATTACGATCAGGCGCATTCCAAAACGGATTTGGCCTGTCATGCGGGATGTTCGACCTGTTGTACCCGCAACGTCACCCTGACATCCATCGAAGCCATCCATATTCTTAACGGCTACGAGAATCAACACGCCATCCTTCATTCCAGGCTGTCCAACGTGATGGAGGAGCCCCGATTCATTCCAGCAATGACAACCAATCGACTTTCCGAGCTGTGCCATGCCAATCAGGATGTTCCGGATGAGACATTGCCCGAAACCCCCCTGCCCTGCCCGTTTCTGGAAAATGACCGATGCCTGATTTATTCGGTCAGGCCTTTTGCCTGCCGGTGTATGAACTCGTTCTCATCCTGCCATAAAACCGGTTTTGCCGAACAGAGCGAATGGATGGTGGCCTTGAACACCCTTTACCTTCAACTGATAGAGCATCTGGACTGCAACGGGTGGTCCGGGAATTTGATCGATCTGATCTGGCATCTGACGGTGCAGCCACTCGATCCTGAAAAATCGTCACGGCTGCTGGTAAAAAACCGTCCGATCCGAACGCTGGTCATTCCACCTGAATATCGCGGCAGAATCTCACCTGTCATTCAGGAATTATGGGGTATCATATCCCCAGCAGTTTCCGGGAATTACCCCCCATAATCTGCTCAATGACGGTATGATCGATACCGGCATTTTCCATTTCAGCCACATATCGGGCCGGTTTCAGCAGCGGATAATCGCTTCCAAACAGAATCTTGTCCGGGCCGATGATGGCGACGGCTTCCCGGTACATGGCCGCATTGTACAGAAACGGTGATGCCGCGGTATCAAACCAGACCCGTTTCAACGTTTCCCTGACCTCTTTTTTCAACAGCGCATAAAACAGAATGCCACCGCCCCAGTGGGCGAGAATCAGATCGTTGTCAGGAAACCGGCGAACCATGCGATAAATCTGCTCAAGCGTCATGGGGGCTTTGCCCGGATAGATATGACCGATGGGTTCGTTGGTATGAATCATGACCGGAACATCCCGGTTTCGGCAAATATCCATGATGGGTTTAAGGGCAGCAAGAGCGGTTTCGTCGATTCCGGCCTGATAAAATGCCAGCTCGCCAACGCCTTTCAGCCCCTGATCCAGGCATCGTAGCACCTCATTTTCCGCACCAGGCTGGCCCGGATCCATGCAGCAAAAGCCAATCAACCGGTCTGAATGGCGATTGACAGATTTGATGATATAGTCGTTGTTTCGTCTGGCGGTTTCCAGGCTGATCCAGGGAAATCCAAACACCACGGATCGGTCAATGCCCTGTTCGTCCATGACCTGAATCAACTCCTCCGCGCCGCTCATTCGGGATTTGGGTGAGTCATACAGCAGTTTGAAAGCCGGTTCACCGGCAAACCAGGCGTTTCGATTGTTTCGAATCGCCTCTGGAAACAGATGGGTGTGAATGTCGATGCGCATGGGGTATATCAGGTAACAGGTTAAAGGTTGCCGGATGCAGGTTACAGCTTTTCAGCATTCGAGAAATTTCCGATGAAAATGAATTTGTCTTGATATCGAAAAATCTGCCTGATATCGTCTCAGGTAAATTGAATCGATTGTGATCTGACAATCATATTTCATCAGGTGTGTCAATATAAAAGACGGTCAAAGGTCGGCTGGAACAAGTTAAGGCCAGCATGCGAAAGGGAGAATAACAATGAGCAGCGTTCTGATTATCGGGGCAGGCGGCGTCGGCGGCGTCGTGGCCCATAAATGCGCCCAGGTACCGGAAGTATTTACCGACATCATGCTGGCCAGCCGAACCATTGGAAAATGTCAGGCCATCCAGAATCAAATTGCCAGACCAATCGAGATAGCGCAGGTGGATGCGGACAATACGCCGGAGCTGGTCCGTCTTATCCAGGGGGTTAAGCCCGATCTGGTCATCAACGTGGCGCTGCCCTATCAGGATCTGACCATCATGGATGCCTGTCTGGAAACCGGCGTTGATTATATGGATACAGCCAACTATGAACCCCGGGATGAAGCGAAATTCTGTTACAAATGGCAGTGGGATTATCATCAGCGATTTGTCGATAAAGGCATCATGGCCCTTTTGGGCAGCGGATTCGATCCGGGTGTCACCAATGTTTTCTGCGCCTATGCAAAAAAGCATCATTTCGATGAAATTCATACCGTGGATATCATGGACTGCAATGCCGGGGACCACGGTCGTCCGTTTGCCACCAATTTCAATCCGGAAATCAATATCCGGGAGGTGACCGCCAAAGGCAAGTATTATGAAAACGGTCAGTGGGTCGAGACCGATCCGCTTAGCGTCCATAAAACATTTGATTTCCCCGGCATCGGCCCCAAAGAAATGTATCTGATGTATCATGAGGAAATGGAATCCCTGGTCAAAAACATTCCGGGTATTCGCCAAATGCGGTTCTGGATGACATTCGGTCAGGAATATCTGACCCATTTGCGGGTATTGCAGAACGTGGGCATGACCCGGATCGATCCGGTCCGATTTCAGGGGGTGGATATCGTCCCACTCCAATTTTTAAAGGCCCTGTTGCCAGAACCATCCAGCCTGGGAGAAAATTATCAGGGTAAAACCAATATCGGATGTATGATCGAAGGGCTGAAAGACGGAAAACCGGTGCGGTACTATGTCTATAACATCTGCGATCATGCGGCATGTTATCGGGAAATCAGGGCACAGGCCATTTCCTATACCACCGGGGTCCCGGCCATGATCGGGGCCATGATGATTCTGACCGGAACATGGAAAAAACCGGGGGTTTATAATGTGGAAGAATTTGATCCCGATCCTTTTATGAACAAACTGGGAGTATATGGCCTGCCATGGATCGAGACGTTTTTCTGAATCCGGCGATTCCATCGCCGTGCTATATTGTGTCTGAATCCGCGATTGACACCAATCTGAAGATTCTGGATTCGGTTCAGAAACGGACCGGCGCCAAAATTCTATTGGCACTCAAGGGTTTTGCCATGTTCAGCCTGTTTCCGTTGATCCGGACGGTTCTGCATGGCATTGCCGCAAGCTCCATCGATGAAGCCCGCCTGGGATATGAAGAATTTCAAAAGGAAGTCCATACCTGTGCGCCTGCATACCCGGATGCCGATTTTGAAGGACTGCTGACCTACAGCAATCACATCACATTCAACTCATTCAGCCAGTGGGATCATTTCCGGCCGCAGGTTCTGAAACATCCCAAACCGGTTCGATGCGGAATTCGCGTCAATCCCGAACATTCCGAGGTCAAAACCCCCATTTACGATCCCTGCGGACCCTGTTCCCGGCTGGGTGTCACGCGCGACCGGTTTGACCCTGTTAATCTGGACGGCATTACGGGTCTTCATTTTCACACACTCTGTGAACTGAATGCAGATTCCCTGGAGCGGACCCTTGAGGTATTTGAAAAAAAATTCGGAAATGTGCTGAATCGCATGGAATGGGTCAATTTTGGCGGGGGTCATCATATCACCAGAAGTGATTACGATGTGAATCGGTTGTGCAACATCATCACGGACTTCAAAAATCGCCACAGGCTGACGGTTTATCTGGAGCCCGGGGAAGCCATTGCCCTGAACACCGGGGTCATGGTCGCATCGGTTCTGGATATCGTTCACAACCAGATGGATATCGCCATTCTGGATACATCGGCAGCCGCACATATGCCCGATGTCCTGGAGATGCCCTACCGGCCGGAAATCATCGGGGCATCAAAATCCGGGGAGCATGCCCATACCTACCGACTGGCCGGCATGACCTGCCTGGCCGGAGATGTAATCGGGGATTACTCGTTCAAGGAGCCCCTTCGTATCGGTGACCGGCTGATCTTTCTGGACATGGCGCATTATTCCATGGTCAAAAACAACACCTTCAATGGCATTCGCCTGCCTTCCATCGGCATCATCAGCACTGACGGCAGTTTCAGGCTGATTCGGAAATTTGAATATGCCGATTATCGCAACCGGCTGTCATAAAACGGATTTTATCTGAATCTTAAAAGCGATAAACCGCTTTGGACAAAAATCTTCCGGATAATTAGGTTCCCATGATTCGGTATGGGAATCTAATTATCCGGAATCGTCATAAGCAAACGGTGTCAGTTTATTAATTGGGGCATGTACCTGTACCGGGACCATGGCCCGTGCCATCTTTGGGGCCATTGCCACCGTTACCGGTACCATCACCCGGGCCATGTCCCTTACCATTGCCTTTACCCGCGAGAAGCATGCCGTTGTGTGTCAACGGTGACTGGATTGAGCAGCTTCCATTGGTTGCACCATTGCCCGTGCCATCTTTTGGGCCTTGTCCATCATTGCCGGTTCCATCACCCGGGCCGTATCCACTATTACCAGTTCCATTACCCGGACCAGGTCCACTATTCCCGGTTCCATCGCCTGGGCCGTATCCGGTTCCATCCCCCGGACCAGGTCCACTATTCCCGGTTCCATCACCTGATCCGTTGCCGCCATTACCATTTCCACCACCACCACCACCACCGCCTTTTGCAAAGACAGTTTTATCGGTCCAATCAGGGGTTGTGGCCATGGCAGAAGTGGCCATCAGCCATACACAGGCCAGAACAGCCAATATGAAAAAACCATGAAATCTTTTGCAGGTGTGACACATGAAACTCTCCTTTACCTTTTTTGTGTTGAGGGATACTTGACGAAAGTATTGTGTGTTTGATGACGTATGACAAAACCGGTTTTGAATCAGCAATCGCGTTTGCTTTTGTTTATATAACAACCTCATCCGTAAATGGTTACAAAATTTATCTGTTGAGTATATTTATTCTACTTTTGACCACCGCCACCGGCCGAACCGCCGCCACCGGCGCCACCGCTTCCACTGCCAGATCCACCACCTCCACCTGAAGCACCGCCGCCGCTGCCACCGGAAGCGCCACTGCCACCACTAGAACCACTGCCACCGGAGCCACCAGTGCCATTGCCAGACCCACCTTCTCCGCCTGAAGCACCACCGCCACTGCTTCCGGAATCTCCGCCTCCAGAAACGCCACTGCCACCACCAGAGCTGCCGCTACCGCTATCTCCGCCAGCCGGTCCGCCCTCCCCTTTTTGGGATTCTGATTTTTTTCCAGCTTCCATGCCGGATCCCTGTATCATGCCAGAGATATTCATTGGTTCTCCTCTGCGGTGGTTCTGAAACCCTTCGATCAGGCTGGCAGCCAATTTGTCTGGACGATTCCTCTGGCTAAGCTGCATGAACTGCATGTGCATTTGTCGGATATCATCACGATTTGCACCTGATTTCAGTGCCTGGGTCAGAACGCCGCCTACAGACGGGGCGGAAGTTCCCAGCCTGGCCATATCCCGTGCCGATATAAGGGTTTCATATGCAAGCTCATGAATGGCAGTCCGGTTCAGATGTGTCGCTTCTGATTCAATCACATTCAATATATCCCGAATCGTATCAAATGACAGGCCGGCAGTCATGCTCTCCGCAGCCAGATTCCCCAGTTTTGTCCGTTCGGCTTTTTGAACATGAAGCGTCTGTTCCGTTAGTCTGTACGCATTTTCATATCTGACCAGTACTTTTTCCAAAGCGGCCGCAATTTGAGGCGGATCAATCCGTTTTGCCAATCCCTCAAAGGCCTTGTTCAGAATCGGCTCTGTTGGAAGTTCCATGTCAATCGCGGATTTCATCCGATGATAAATGTTGAGAACCGTGCCATGATCCGCTCCTGCATGAAGCAGTTGATGGGTCAACATCGTCACTTCTGCGGGAGTCAGGTGATGTTGAATCAATTCGTTCATGGCAGGTTTCAGATTTTCGGGAATCGATTCAACCGTCTGAGCGGCTGCATCGATATGACCCAAACAAAGGATCAAACCCATGAAACAGGATATCGACACCACCCTATTCCAACTTTTCTTTTCATCATTCCCTGATTTTTTCATGGCGCCACCTCAGGAATATAAACGCAAAGCCGTCCGCCCCACTCATCACGCTCGGTCAATCGGCAATCATTCAACATATTCGTTCCATCCACATTAAAAAAATAGGCTTCATATTCCAATCCGGATAATGGAATTCACACTCCCGAAATCATCTTCTTCCTGAAGCAGTGTGGTCGGGTCCGGGCTTCTTCTGTTGCCATCAAGCAAATAACTGTATCGATGTTCTCCGGGCGGGAGATCAAGCGACAACTCCCAATATCCCCTCTGTCCAGCCGGTTTCATCGACAGCGGCTTCCAGTTTGAAAAGCTGCCTGCAATTTCTGCTTGGCCGATCTCTGGCGCAAAAATGACAAATCGATGGGAAACAGGCTGGATTGTGGCCGTGGGCCACAACAGAAAAAGGGTGACAGCGGCTGTTGCCAGTCCCATCGACACCGATTTTAAAAATAAACCAAAGGATCGTCTCGGTTTTGTCGAGGACAATTTCAGTATGGGGCGATTCACCGGCACCGGCATGGTCAGAATTTTTTCCTGCTGAAGCAGGCTCAATGCGTCCTGTGTAAAAACCGGATCAGAATGAACGGTTTCCACAAACACAATTTTTTCATTCAGATCCAGTTCGTTATCGATAAATTGACTGATGAGTTCATCTTTCATAAGATTACCTCTTTACCAATTCCCTGAGTTTAACTCTGGCCCGATGAATTTTTACTTTGACATTGCCTTCACTGATTCCCATAATTTTTCCAATATCCTGATACGTCAAATGATCATCTCCAGAAACCAGCGCCAGAATTTCCCGTTCATCGGTTTTTAATTGCTGCATCGCCTGGAGCATGTCCTGGAACTCTGCCCGGGCCGACAGGTTTTGGTCTGGAGGCATCCGGTCATCGATCATGTCATCCGTCAGCGGCGACATGCGCCTGTTTTTTCGCATCGAATCGAAGGCCATGTTCCGGGCGATTCGATACAGGAGCGAGGATTTGACATCGTCTCTTCCATAATGTTCGACATACCGCAGAAAGGTTTCCTGCATCTGGTCAGCGGCAAGATCGTAACTGGCGCTCAGTCGCAGAAGATAACCAAACAGCTTTTGCCTGCTGTTTCGATAATAGGTTTCGATATCTGTCATGGATTAATGGATGGATGCCTTCCCAAAATAGTTTTCTTGAAGTCTATATGTTGATATAACGAAAACAGGGTGAAAGAGTTACAGTTGCCGAAAAAATACAGACGTCGAAAATCAGATACACCGTATCTGAAAGGCTATGCCATCTCTATTATTGCAATGATGGATCAAGATCAATATGATTGTGTCGATCCTGAGTCGTTATCGAATCATCCGAAACAGGAGACAATCATGACCCTTTAACCATATGAAAGAATGACCGGATGGCACTCATCAGTCTGAAAAATATCTGCATGGGATTTGGTGGCAACCTTCTTCTGGATCACGTTCAACTTCAGATTGAGGCCGGTGACCGCGTATGTCTGCTGGGCAGAAATGGTACCGGAAAATCAACGCTGCTGCGCCTGATCAACGGTGACATGTTAGCCGATGAAGGCGAAATTCAAAAACAGCAGAATGTGCGAATTGCCATGCTTTCCCAGGATGTCCCACACGGTTTGTCCGGTTTGACGCAAGACATTGTTTACGCAGGACTTGAACACCCGGATAGAACGGCAGAGGGCAACGTTGAAGTCGATTGGAGCCGTCGACTGCATGTAGAAAAGACGCTTTCCCGAATGAATCTGAATCCGCAGGCACGGTTTGAAACGCTTTCTGCCGGGCTCAAAAGACGGGTCATGCTGGCGAAAGGACTGGCACAGGATCCGGATATTCTGCTTCTGGATGAACCGACCAATCATCTGGATATCGAGGCCATTTCATGGATGGAAGACTTTCTTTTAAAGGATGCCGGAACCCTCCTGTTTGTCACCCATGACCGTCTGTTTCTTCAACGCCTGGCCACCCGGATCTTGGAGCTGGACCGGGGCCGCCTGACCGACTGGTCATGTGACTATGCGACCTTTCTGGAAAGAAAACAGGCCAATCTGGATGCTGAAGCCGGACAGCAGCGTCAGTTTGATAAAAATCTGGCCAGAGAGGAAGCCTGGATCAGGCAAGGCGTCAAGGCAAGGCGCACCCGAAATGAAGGCCGGGTTCGTGCGCTGGAAAAAATGCGGGATGAACGACGGAACCGGCAGGAACGCACAGGGTCGGTTCGACTGAGAGCTCAGGAAGCCAAACGCTCCGGGAAACTGGTGTTTGAAGCAAACGGGGTTTCCTTTGGATACGAAAACAAACCGCCGCTGATTCGGGATTTTTCCACTGTTATTCTAAGGGGAGACAAACTCGGCATCATGGGTCCGAATGGTTCCGGAAAAACCACGTTATTAAAACTGCTTCTGGGTCAGATTTCACCGACAACCGGAGAGATCCGGCATGGTGTCCATCTGGAAACCGCATTTTTTGATCAACTGAGAGCCCAACTGGATGAAGACCGGACCGTTGCAGAAAATGTGGGAAATGGGAATGATACCATCCTGTTCAATGGTAAAAGCCGCCATATCATGGGCTATCTTCAGGATTTCCTGTTTTCCCCGGACCGGGCAAGATCACCAGTCAGAATTCTGTCCGGAGGGGAACGGAACCGGCTGCTGTTGGCACAGCTCTTCACCAGGCCATCCAATGTCCTGATCATGGATGAACCGACCAATGATCTGGATGCCGAAACACTGGAACTGCTGGAGGAACTGCTTTTCGATTATCCGGGAACACTTCTTCTGGTCAGTCATGACCGGGCATTTCTGAACCATGTGGTGACCAGCACACTGGTCCTTGAAGGTGACGGAATCGTTTGCGAATATGTGGGCGGTTATGACGATTGGGTGCGTCAAAAAAATTCTGAATCTTCAACAACAAAGACAGGAAAAGCCGCTGAGAAACAGGGGAAAAAGAAGCCGGTCCGTGAACGCCGACAGATGATGACCTTCACGGAAAAACGCGAACTCGAAGACCTGCCGCAGCAGATACAACTGCTTGAAACCGAACAGAAGAATCTGTATCAGGCCATGTCTGCTCCCTCCTTTTATCAGCAGACAGGTGATGAAATTGCTGAGGCCAAAGCCAGGCTGGATATCCTGGCACAGAAAATCGAAGCGGCCTGTCAGCGATGGGAGTATCTGGAAATGCTGAACATGGATGTCCAATCAAACCTGAAATGACAGGCCATGTTATCCGGTTGAACTCAATACGAAAGGTCAGGTCCTATGAAATCCAGCGTCATGTTCAAGTCATGGGGAACGTTTAACAAAGGCATGAATGCAAAAAGCATTCAACTGTCATTTGCCAACCATCTGGAATATTCGCTGTCAAAAGACCAGTACACGGCAACCATCAAAGACATGTATCAGGCCCTGGCCCTTTCTGCCAGGGACCGGATGGTGGAACGGTGGATTCGGACCCAGCAGAAATACTATACTCAGGATGCCAAGCGGGTTTACTATCTTTCCGCCGAATATCTGATGGGACGCGCGCTGACCAACAATCTGATCAATCTGGGTATTTGCAGTGAAGCCAGGAAGGCCATGGAAGGGCTTCATGTCGATATTGGGGAACTGGCTGATGAAGAACCGGATATGGGGCTGGGAAATGGCGGACTGGGCAGGCTGGCTGCCTGTTTTCTGGATTCCATGGCGACTCTGGAAATTCCGGCTTATGGTTATGGAATCCGTTACGAGTTTGGCATTTTTGATCAGGCCATTCGTAATCTGGGTCAGATTGAATTGCCTGAAAACTGGCTGAAATTCGGCAACACGTGGGAAATTCCCAGACCGGAATATTCATTCAACGTGCATTATTATGGCAACGTCAAACAGACCCGACAGTCGGATTGGACCATGAAATCCGAATGGCAGGAAACCAGCAATGTCATCGGCATTGCCTACGATGTCCCGATTTGCGGCTATGGCAATAACACGGTCAACACCCTTCGGCTCTGGTCTGCCCGGGCATCCAAGGAATTTGATCTGGATTATTTTCAACATGGGGATTATCTGAAGGCGGTTGAGGAAAAAAACATATCGGAAAACATATCCAAGGTACTCTATCCCAACGACCAGCAGTTTGTCGGAAAAGAGCTTCGACTGAAGCAGGAATATTTTTTTGTATCCTGCTCCATAAAAGATATTATTCGGCGGTATCTGGTCAATCATGACAATTTTGATGCCTTTCCGGAAAAGGTCGCCATTCATCTCAATGACACGCACCCCTCTCTGGCCATTGTGGAACTGATGCGCCTGTTTTTGGATAAATATGGCATGTCATGGGAGAATGCCTGGGATATGACTACCCGTGCCTGCGCATTTACCAACCACACCCTGATGTCCGAAGCATTGGAAAAATGGCCGGTTTCCATGTTTGAACATCTTCTTCCCAGGCATCTTCAAATCATTTATGAAATCAACCGGCGATTTTTGCGTGATGTCTCGATACGGTTCATGCATGATCCTGACAGGCTGAGACGAATGTCTCTGATTGAGGAAGACGATCCGAAAAAAATTCGAATGGCTCATTTGTGTATTGTCGGGTCTCATTCCGTAAATGGTGTTGCCAAATTGCACAGCCGGTTGATTCGGGAAAGCGCGCTTCGGGATTTTGATGAGATGTTCCCCAACCGGTTCAATAACAAAACAAACGGAATTACTCCCCGCAGGTGGCTGTTGACCGCGAATCCCGGCTTGGCTGAACTGATCTGCAACCATATTGGAGAAGCCTGGATTCGGGATATGGAACAGCTTCGAAACCTTGAACCCTATGCAGAGGATGCGGTATTCCGGAAACAATGGCAGGCAGTCAAAATGCAGAACAAGATACGTCTCGCGGATATCAGCCACGCGTTGACCGGCCTGAAGGTGAACCCCGATTCGATATTTGATTTTCAGGTAAAACGGATTCACGAATACAAGCGACAGTTGATGAATATCCTGCATGTCATATATCTGTGGCTGACGATCAAGGAAAATCCGGATATCGACATTCATCCCCGAACATTTTTTTTCGGCGGAAAAGCGGCTCCGGGATATCATACCGCCAAAACCATCATTCGACTCATATGTCACACAGCCGAAATGATCAACCGGGACACTTCCACACAAAACCGCCTGAATGTCGTTTTTTTGCCCAATTATCGGGTGTCTCTGGCCGAACGGATTTTTCCTGCTGCCGATGTTTCCGAGCAGATTTCCACAGCCGGTTATGAGGCATCCGGTACATCAAACATGAAGTTTGCCCTCAATGGCGCCATGACCATCGGCACCCTGGATGGGGCGACCATCGAAATCATGGAAGAGGTGGGTAATGATAATATTTTCATATTCGGCTTGACGTCTGAAGAAGTGTCCAGGATGAAGGTCGATTACAGACCGTGGGAGTTTTATCATCAGGATCCGGTGTTGAAACAAACCGTTGATCTGATACGGGACGGATTTTTCAGTCCGGAAGAACCCGACATCTTCCGACCGTTGATGGACTCGCTGCTCAATGAGGACAAATATCTGGTTCTGGCCGATTTCAACGCGTATCGTTTGGCCCATATTGAGTTGGATCGGCTGTACGCCGACCCGGATGCCTGGGTGAAGAAATGTATCATCAATGTGGCTCGGATCGGCAAATTTTCTTCGGACCGGACCATTATGGAATATAATCGCGACATATGGAAAGCCGATTCCATTTCAATTGGAAAGGATGATCTCGCGATTTAATGATCGTTTGCCCAATCGAATGTGATCACTTTTTCGCATTAGTCTTAACGTTATCAATATATACAAATTCCTTTGGAGATATCTGATATGGGTCAGCCATCCAGAAATTCGTTTACCCCGGACTGCCTGCCGGTTCTCATCGGCAGTATGCCATCCAGGGATCACCGGAAAGCATCAGAATCCGTTTTTTTGCACACCCCGGAGATTCCGGTCTGGGTGCAGTTGCCGGTTCATCATCAGGAGGGCATGATCGTTCAGTTCATGCCCGGATTTCCCGGGTTGACCACTCAGGATGAAAAATGGTTTATTCAGTCTGACGGCGCTGATTTTTCGGATGCGTTGCTCCAATTTTATGAGGAATACATGGCAGTGACCGAGGAACGAATCCCTATTGATGATTCCCGGTTTGCGCTGACCCGGGATGTGGCGCCGGGTTTTTATATATTCATGGAAGAAATTCCGGCTGCAACCATCCATCCCAGAGCGCTTAAAGGCCAGATTACCGGCCCCATCACATTTTCGACAGCGGTCAAGGATCACCATGATCGGGCCATATTTTATGATGATCAGATTCGGGATGTGGCCATCAAACTCCTGGCCATGAAGGCGCGATGGCAGGCAAGGCAATTGTCCCGTTTCGGATTTCCGGTCATTTTGTTTCTGGATGAACCGGCGCTGGCCGGATTCGGCTCGTCCGAATTCATCAGCATCACCGGAGAATCGGTTACCGCTGCGCTGAATGAAGTTATCGATGCGATTCATGCCGAAGGCGGCTATGCCGGCATCCATGTCTGTGCCAACACGGACTGGAATGTGATCATGAATACCCATGTGGATATTATCAATTTTGATGCCTATGGCTATTTCGACCGGTTCATTCTATACCCGGATGCCCTGAAATCGTTCTGGGACCGGGATGGCATGATCGCGTGGGGCATTGTTCCAACAGACAATCCCGACGCCATGTCCAGGGAAACACCACAAAGCCTGACAGCGCTCTTGAAAGCGCAGATGATTCAGATCGAACAGCTTGGCATTTCCCGTGTCACCATTCTGGCCCGTTCCTTCATTACCCCCAGTTGCGGATTGGGCGCATTGACTGCCGACCAGGCCGATCATGTGCTGGAACTGACGCAGAACGTTTCCCGGATGATCCGGAACACCACAGCATGCTGAAAATCAATGAAATTTTCTACAGCATTCAGGGGGAATCGCTCCATGCCGGACTGGCCTGTGTGTTTATTCGCCTGACAGGCTGCAACCTGCGCTGCATCTGGTGCGACACCCGATATGCCTATACCGAGGGATTGGATATGACCATTGGTGATATCCTGGATGCGATATCGGTGTACCCCTGCCGCCTGATCGGGGTGACGGGCGGCGAGCCGCTGGTTCAGGCGGAAACCCCCGAACTGATTCACTGTCTTCTGGCGCAGGGATACACCGTTCTGATGGAAACCAATGGCAGCCTGGATATCGATCGGGTGGACCGGCGCTGTGTCCGGATTATCGATGTCAAATGCCCGTCAAGTGGTCAGGACCGTCATAACGATCTGTCAAATCTCAACCGGGTGTCTGAGCTGGATCAACTGAAATTTGTCATTGCCTCACGAGCCGATTATGAATTTGCCAGAGACGTGATTGAGAATAAACCGGCATGGATGAGAGACGATCATATTTTGTTTTCACCGGCCAACAGCCTGCTGAACCCTGAATATCTGGCAAAATGGATTCTGGACGATGGCCTGGGCATCCGGTTCCACCTTCAACTGCATAAAATCATCTGGCCCGGCGTTGATCGCGGGGTCTGACTGGGAAAGAGGATTTTCTGACATGACCGATAACAAAAAAGCCGTGATTCTTTCCAGCGGCGGAGTGGACTCGACAACTGTCATGGCCATTGCCCGCCATGACGGATTTGAACTGTACAGCCTGAGTTTCGACTATGGCCAGCGGCACCGGCATGAACTGAATGCGGCCAGAAAAATTGCCGAAGTGTTTCAGGTTGTCCGTCATCTGGTGGTTCAGGTGGATATGAAGGCCATTGGCGGGTCAGCCCTGACCGCTGACCTGGATGTTCCAAAATCCCGTGAAATTGAAACCATGAGCCACGACATTCCCATTACCTATGTCCCGGCCAGAAACACCATTTTTCTGTCCTATGCACTGGCGTGGGCAGAAGTTCTGGAATCATCCGACATCTTTATCGGCGTGAATGCCATTGACTACAGCGGATATCCGGATTGCCGGTCCGAATACATTCAGGCATTTGAACGGATGGCCAACCTGGCCACACGGTCCGGCGTGGAGGGCAAAACACGTGTCAGGATCCAAACCCCGCTGCTGCATCTGGACAAGGCCCAGATCATTCAGAAAGGCATCACTCTGGGTGTGGACTATGCCATGACCCACAGTTGCTATGATCCAACGCCGAATGGACTGGCCTGCGGGCAGTGTGACAGTTGTATCCTTCGGAGAAATGGATTCGAAAAGGCTGGCGTGAAGGACCCGACACGGTATCAGCCGACAGGATCCTGATATTCTTCCCGGATTGCCAGAATTTCAGGCTCAATATCAAAAAACGCATCCACGACTGCCGGATCAAAATGGCTGCCGCGGCTTTCCCGGATAATGCCAAAAGACTTTTCGATGGAAAACGGTTCCTTGTAAGGTCGTCTGGAGTTCAGCGCGTCAAACACATCGGCAATGGCCGTGATTCGGCCTGCCAGGGGAATACGGGTTCCTTTCAACCCTTTTGGATAGCCACTGCCATCCCATTTTTCATGATGGGTCAGGGCGATGACCTGAGCCAGTTTGATGAATCCGGTGGATGAACCGGCCAGGATTCTGGCACCGATCACGGTATGCTGTTTAATGATCTCCCATTCTTCCGGATCCAGTTTGCCCGGTTTCATCAGAACGCGGTCCGGAATGCCGATTTTGCCCACATCATGCATGGGGGCTGCGTACAGAATCCGTTCAATTGTTGTTTCAGAAAGCCCCATTTTTCTACCCACGGCCGCGGAATACAGGCTCATGCGGTTAATATGCGCCCCGGTTTCCTCGTCTTTGAATTCTGCGGCACGGGATAGACAATGAATGGTTTCCAAAGAGGATTGTTTGAGCATGTTCAGGGCATGCTGAAGCTGAATGGTTCGCTCCTGAACATCCTGTTCCAGTTTTTTCTGATAGTCCTTCAGATGGTCGTGATAGGCCTTGACCTGAATCAGGGTTCTGACACGGGTTCGCAACTCGATTTTATCAACCGGTTTGCTCATGAAATCATCCGCACCAGCCTCAAGGGACCGAACGCGGTCCTCAACCTCCCGCAAAGCGGTGATCATGACTACCGGAATCATCCGTGTGTCTTCATCCGCCTTTAACTGACGCGTCGCCTCGATACCATTGATGACGGGCATCATGACATCCATCAAAATGACATCGGGCGGATTTTTCTTTACGATCTGGATGGCGTCCATACCGTTTGATGCCTTGACCACCTGGTAGCCGGTCGGTAGAAGCATCGCCTCCATCAGTCGGAGATTCCGTTCTTCATCGTCAACAATCAGGATGATCGGCGTTCTGCTCATGCGCGTTTTCCTGTTTTTAAAAGACAGTCTTTAACCGAATTGAGTATGTCCCGGATATGGAACGGCTTGGAAATATAGCCGTTACAACCGGCGTTCTGTATCTGCTTCATGTCTTCTTCCATGGCATAACCGGTCAGTGCCAATATCGGAATATGGCAGGTGGCTTGGTGAGATTTTATCAGGCGGGTCGCTTCGATGCCATTCATCACCGGAAGCTGAATATCCATCAGGATGAGATCCGGTTTTTGATCGAGTGCGATATCAACGCCGGTTTTGCCATCTGCAGCTTCCAGCGTATCATAACCCGATACGTTCAGAACATCCCGTATCAGCTTCAGGTTCAGTGAATCATCCTCAATGATCAGAATGCATTTTTTCATGTTGGACCTTTACGGTGAAAATGCAACAGCAGAATACAGAACCCAGGATTCAGAATTCAGTAGGAAAGCGATAGATGTCATTTTCATATCTGGGGGTGATCCAGTATCTGATCATGAGCATTTACCATGGAAATACCAAGATCAGATCCCCCAATTGGCAACCGGATGATAAACCGGCTGCCTTTTCCGTGGCCATCGCTTTCCACCCATATTTCGCCATGATGCAGCTCAACAATACTGCGTGTCAGAGTCAGGCCCAGCCCGGTTCCCGGCGTTTTATCGACCAGACCATTTTGAATCTGATAAAAGGATCCAAATATTTTTTCATGATTTTCCGGTTCAATGCCAATGCCTGTGTCTTCTACCATTATCTCCAATGCCGGTTTATGGTCCATGTCGCCCGTTGCGGCATCCGACCCGTTTTCGCTGTTCCACCGGCTGTTTAATTGCAGGATATCGACAGAAAGGCGAATCTGTCCTTTTTCCATCGTGAATTTGACTGCATTTGTCAGCAAATTGTCAATTGCCTGCCTGATCTTTCGTGCATCTACCGTAATGGCGAGATCCTTACACGTTTCTGCAATATCCAATTTCAGATGGATTCCCTTTTTATATGCCGCCTCATGAATCTTGATCAGGCAGTTTTCCATCAGGCCGGAAACAGGGACCCGGGATAGATTCAGCGCAACACTGCTTCCTTTAAGTTGGGCGACATCCAGAATGTCGTTGACCAGATCCGACAGATGCTTGCCGCTTGCACGGATGTCGTCAACATATTTCAGTTGATCTGCATTCAGGAGGCCAACATACTGCTCCGCCAGCACATCGGCAAATCCGATGATGGCATGAAGCGGTGTTCTCAATTCGTGGCTTATTCCGGACATAAAATTGGATTTGGCCTGATCGGCTGCACGAATGCTTTCAAGAAGTGCCTTTTCTCTGGAAACATCCCGAAATACCCGTACAGTACCCATGATTTGACCATCCGGACCGATCAGAGGCGATGCGGTAAGTGCGACCGGAACCAGCTCTCCATTTTTACATCGGGTATATATCTGGCTATGCTGCGGTGTCTCTTGACCTGTCAGGGCATCAATCATCGGATATTGATCGGATTGTCTGAGAACATCGCCCTGCTCATTCTGAAAATGAAGAATTTCATTACAGCGTCTGCCAATGACATCATCCCTCAAAAAACCCGTGAGGCGTTCTGCTCCGGGATTCCAGGACCGGATATGGTGTTGTGAATCGATGGAGTAAACCCCGTCAGCGATGCTGTTGACAATGGCCTTTCCGTACTGTTTTTCCCAAAGCATTTCCCGGGTCAGCCGTTCAGCCATGGAATTGAAATCGCGGGAAAGGTCCATCAGCTCGGGGCTGCCGGTAAGCTGAACCCGCTGATTGAATTGACCGCCTGCAATCTGGGCGGCACTTTTTTGAAGGTGCGCAATGGGCCTGGTAATCTGGCGGGATAAAAAATAACTGGTGACAAGAGAAATCAGCAGGGAGAAAACAAAGACCCCTGAAAAATACAGCAGATACACCTGCATCGGCTTTTTCATGGCGGAGACCTGCACCACCTGCCCCAGAAGCATGAAAACATCTTTATCGGAAATGAATCGAATGGGTGTGACAAAAATATGATGAATCGAATTCTGGAGGTGTGTTTCCTTTCCGGTAACAATCCGTGCTGCCAAATCCGGGAAATAGGTCCGGATGGATCTATCGATATGATATGATGACGATTGTCCCCACGCCCATGTGTTGTAAAACACATAATTACCGGTTGAATCCGAAACAAACCAGTCATTATCCTGACTGTCAAAGCTTTCCAATGCATCCTGGAAAACCATGCCCACCATGATGTTGATGACCAGAATCCCCTGGGACATGCCGATTTTATTCAGAACCGGCATGGCCATGCAGATAGTGGGATGGAAACGAGCCGGATCACCGTTTTCCGGAGCAAGCTGAACCGGGGAAACATATATTTCTTCAGGTGGTAGTAGAACCGACTTCTGAAACCAGGCCGTGTCGGACCGATTTTGCAGATTCGGGGATTCAACCGGTTGGGGGACGCTTCCATCCCAGTCGACCCGAACAATCTCCATTCCCTGCCTGTCAATGAAGCGAATTCGGTCATAGCGGCCGCTGCTTCGATGCACAATTGCAAAAAGCGTTTGGAGCCGTTTTTTAAGTTCTTCAGATATCGGATTCTGTTCTGAAATATCGACTGTTGATTGAGTCAACTGGTGTAAGACGTCTGTATAAAGCATGGTCAGCAAATTTTCCCGATCCCGCCCCAGGCTAAGTTCAATTTTTTGCCTGGCAATCTGATTGGTTGCCTGAAAATTATCGATCATGATCTGCTGAAATTTTGTAATATGATGATAGACACCATATCCTGCAATCATGACCGACGGGATCAGTGCTACAATCACAAATCCAAGCATGATTCGAACACGAAGGGTCAGATGCTGCTGCAATTCAGATTTTCCCCCTGGTCCCTTTTCTCAAGGGAGTAAAATATTAATCTGGGTCGTTACCTTCTTCCGGTATTTGAATCAGTTTTTTAAAAAGTTCTTTTGGTGTGTCGCCATCTTTGGGATAGCTCGCCATACCGGCATGAAACCGGATTCCTGTAAGAATCAATTTAAGCCCGGATAAAATGCGTTCCCACGCCTGCTGTGCGGCACCTTCGCTGGAAAACAGCAGAATCAGATAAAACCGGTTTCCGGTGTCAATCTCCAGCACATCATAATCCCGCTTGGCGTGATTTAAAAAATTTTCGATCCGGAGTGTTTCTTCGGTGGAACAGTCCCGGTTGCATCCAATTCTGCAGATGGTGAACGTGCCGTTCAGTGGTTTGACCGCCTGAATGAGATCATTGATTTTATGAATAAAACCAGCATGATGCGGATGCGTGATTGGATCCATACCCGTTGATTCTGAGGATGTTCTGGCCGGTATCTCAATAATAAACCGGCTGCCTTTGTTCTGTCCATCGCTTTCCACCCATATTCTGCCATCATGCATTTCGATGTATTTTCGGGAAATGGAAAGTCCCAGGCCAGTTCCCGGCGTCTTGTTGCATGTGGCCTCATTAATCTGAAAAAATTCGTTGAAAATGAGATTCTGATATTCGGGTTCCACACCGACGCCGGTGTCTTCGACAACAATGCGGACAACATCCTGGAAAATGGTCTCTGTACTCATTCCCGAATCAGGAGACGGCTGATACTTGGCTGGATTTATCCACCAGGCATGAACCATAATTGAACCATAATCCGGTGTAAATTTAGCCGCATTGGACAGCAAATTAAAAAGAACATGTCTCATTTTTCTGCGGTCAGCCAGAACCGGCATCACATTCAAACGGGAATCGATTTCGGTTTTCAGCGCAATCCCGTGTTTGAGGGCCTTTTCCCGAACCATCAGGAGGCTGTCTTCTACCAGATCTGCAAGATTCAATTCTTCGGGTTCAAACGTCGCCGTCCCTGCCTCAACGCGGGACAAATCCAGAATATTGTCGATCAGGGTCAACAGATGCCACCCGCTTTTCAGAATATCCTGAACATATTCTTTCTGCTTTTCGTTCAGCGGGCCCATGAATTCTTCGGCCAGAACCTCAGAAAAACCCAGAATCGCATTCAGGGGGGTACGCAGTTCATGGTTCATGCTGGACAGAAATATGGATTTGGACTGATTGGCAACCTGGGCGGAAACCATGGCACTTTCCAGGTCCCGGGTTCTTTCCGTTATTTTTTTTTCAAGATCCTGGTTGAAATGTTTCACCTGTTCATACAGTCTGGCATTATTAAATGAAACACCGGCATGCATCGCGAGCGTCTCGAGGATTTCCTGATCCAGATCGGAGAATTTGCAGCCATGGATTTTATCTCCCAGATACAGGATGCCAAGGACGTCTTCTCCGTGCATGATGGGCGTTCCCAGCAATGAGGTAATGACCGGATGATGGGGAGGATAGCCTGTAAAGCGGGTATCGGTTGAGATATCATCGATACAGATGGTTTTCCGGTTTAAAAAAATATCTTCTCTCAAACCGACCAGTGACGGCAATCTGTCAATTTGGACTGCCTGCGCTTCGGAGAAACCTTCCTGCATGAAATGGGTTGTTTGCCCATTTTCGATAAACATCAGTACACCATATCTGGCGCTGACAAGCCTTCTGGCTGCTGCCAGGGTTTCATTGAGTGCATCCGGAAGATTGAGTTTGCCGGAAATGATCCGCGTTGCACTGATCAGGCTGTCCTTGATACGGGCGAACTGTTCGCCCAACGCTTCGGTATGAATATGTTCCATTCCAGATAACGTGCTCCAACCGATTGAAATTTTCCTTCAGACTTTACCATTCTGCATAGAATTATCTGATCCTCGCAAAACTGCGCATCTGAAGCATGATCACACTGAACACGATCAATAATCCGCCGGACCAGAAATGCCAGTCCACCGATTCGGCCAGAAAAACGATACCCAGTATCGATGTAAAGATGAGCTCGGTCATCATCAGAATACCGCTTTCCCAGCTTTTGCAGTATCGAATACCATTGGTCATGAGCAGTTGACCGAACAGGGATGTGGTGACAATGATCAGGATGAACACCCAGTCCAATCCGGTGGATGGCATTCCGGGGTTTGTAATAAAGGCCGGAAACGTGATCACGGTTCCAAGCAGGCAGAAATACATATATATGGTGACGGTTCCATGATCATCTCTCAGTTTCTTGACGACTGTCACGGTCAGACCGGCAAAGATGGCACCAACGATACCCATCACCTGTCCCAGCATGTCTCCTGCCATTTTGAAGTCAAACAGGATCGCTACGCCTGCAATGGCAATCAGAATCCACAGCAGTTCGGCCATTGTGATCTTTTCGCCAAAAAGAAGCGGAGAAAACAATGCAGTAAACGCTGGAAATGAAAAGAAAAGCGCCATCGCGGTTGAAATGGGAATGAGTCGAATGGCGGTGATAATCGACAAAAAGGCAGCACAGCCAACGATTCCCCGAATAATCAGGAGCGGAATGTTTTTACCCCTGAAGGGATTTTGGTGCCGTCCGGAAATGGCGATACAGAAAATCATGTTGGACAGAAAGCGGTAAAACGCAATATCCCACACCCGGAAATGGGGATCGATCAGTTTGACTGTTCCATCCATGACAGCAAACATCAGGGCTGATCCCAGCAGCATGACTGGCCCGACATACGATGACGAAACGGTGATCATGGGACATACGCCTTCAAAAATAGAAGTCAGAATTCAGTAGTCAGAAATGATAACCCTAACCGGTCATGATGCGTCAGATCCCCCCCGGTGATCAAAATGGGGTGAACCGGAACACGGATGGGCTTTCCGCCAAACCACCCAGTCTTCATACTTCTTTGATGTGTCCCTCATTCTGACTCCTGAATTCTGGCTCCTGAATACCTGAGTAGTTACCTGAATACTATTTATAATGTACCCTGACAGACTATTCAATCGGAAAGATTCAGCAGCCGGTTGAGACCATGAAGGAAAAACGTGTATGCCTGAGGCTGTTCTCTGACAGTCCCCATGAATGCCCTGGCCTGGGATTCGGCTTTTTTCTTCCAGATCGGCTCATGGGTCATTTCGGCCAATGTGACCAGATTGGACAGTGAGACGGAATTTGCGGAGGGCAATGCGCCATCGTAGATTTCCTTGGGTCGGATCGGAAGATCGTTTTCGGTTGAGGCGCTGGAAAAATAGCCACCTTCGGTTTCATCTGAAAAATCAGCTTCCAGACGCATCTGCAGCCCAATTGCTTCTGACAGATATACCTGGTTGGGTTTTGCCTGATAGAGACTGAGCAGGCCATGAATCAAAAATGCATAATCATCCGCATGGGCCAAAATACCGGATTCCCCCTGCCGGTGACGGTGCAACAGTCTTCCGGATGCGTCCCGCATGTGGTTCAATACCCAGTCTGCGGCTGTTTCAGCCATGTCCTGATATGTTGAATTTTTCAGAATCCGTGCGCCCTGAGCCAGTGCGGCGATCATCAGGCCATTCCAGTCCGTCAGAATTTTATCGTCCAGAAGCGGGCGAATACGGGTTTTACGGATGACTGCCAGACGGTTTCGTAGCGCTTCCCAGGCTGCAACCATTTGGGACGCTTCTGTTTCCAGCCCGTCCGCCCACTGTCGAAGTGGACGTCTCAGATACAGGATATTGGCCCCTGACGTCTGCCCTGACGCTTCATCGTGAAAATTTCCATTCGGCCGGATGTCAAATATTTTTTCCCACTGTTCTGCCTGTTGACCTGCGGCAGATAGAAATTCATCCCGGTGCCAGACATAAAACCGGCCTTCCTCACCTTCGCTGTCAGCATCTTCGGCAGAATAAAAAGCGCCTTCAGGGGATGTCATATCCTGTTTCACATAGGTGAAAATATCCTGTGCAGTCTGGGCAAATACAGGATTCCGGGTTGATGTGAATGCATCCAGATACGCCATGGATATCAGGGCCTGGTCATAGAGCATTTTTTCAAAATGCGGCAGAATCCATTTCGCATCTGTTGAATACCGGTGAAAACCAAATCCAACATGATCCCATATCCCCCCATTCCGCATGGAAAACAGTGTCTTTTCCACCATAAGGTTTGCTTCGGAATCTCCGCTGGATTGGGCCCATTGAAGCAAAAATAACAGCCGGTGCGGCGTCGGAAATTTGGGGGCAGATTCAAAACCGCCATGATTCACATCAAATCGCTGTTTCAGCCAGCCTGCTGCTGCGCGCGATGGCACAGTATCCAGTTGCTCCGACGGTGAAAACGTAAATGTATTTTTCATGGTTTCGGTCAACTGGAAAGCGGCATCCAGAATCCGTTGCCGTTGTCCGTGCCACATCCCGCTCAACTGTTGGCACAGGTCGATCACACCAGGTTGTCCAAACCGGCTGGTCAGGGGGATATAGGTGGCAGCAAAAAACGGTTTTCTATCCGGTGTTAAAAAAACAGAAAGGGGCCAGCCGCCCCTGCTGGTGAGCAAATGGCATGCGGCCATATAGACTGCATCGATATCAGGCCGCTCTTCCCGGTCCACCTTGATGCAGATGAACGTGTCGTTCAGATGCCGGGCCGCTTCGGGATTTTCAAAGGATTCCCGTTCCATGACGTGGCACCAGTGGCAGGTGGCATACCCAATTGAGACAAAAACCGGTTTGTCTTCTGATTTGGCACGATCAAACGCTTCATCTCCCCATGGATACCAGTCAACCGGATTATGTGCATGCTGCAGCAGATAGGGGCTTTTTTCATGAATCAATCGATTACTATACATGGCTGCCTCCTTATATCAGTTTTATAAGTATAGCAGTTATGGTATACATGAAACGGATGTTTGCAAGAAGGAGGCGGAGCGATAAACCGGTTGCCTGAATAATCCCCCATTTATCCGGTAATCAGTTGATGGGCTGAGATTTTGACTACAATGGATTCGATCGTGGTTTCAACCAGTTTTTTCAACCAGTCCAGTTTTTTATCCTCCGGGTGAACCACTTCAACTTCTCCCAGTATGCCGGCTGATTCTGCCGCCCAGTCAATGGCATCCTCCAGATTACCCATCCGGTCCACCAGGCCCAGTTCAAGTGCGGTTTCTCCGGTCAGGATTCGGCCATCAGCAAAGGTTTTGATTTTTTCAACGTCCATGTTTCGCCCTTCGGCAATGGCAGCGATGAATTGCCTGTGAATCTGATCGGAAAAATTCTGAAGCAGGGCCCGGTCCGCATCGGTCATCTTGCGCATGGACGACCCCGTATCCTTGAACGTGCCGCTTTTTATCACGACCGGCGCCAGTCCGATTTTTTTTAGAATTTCTTCCAGATTGGTAAAACTCATGATCACACCAATGCTTCCGGTGATGGTTCCGGGATTGGCGACAATTCCCTTTGCACCGGCAGCGACATAGTAACCGCCAGAGGCGGCGACAGCCCCCATCGACGCGATTACCGGCTTAACCAGAACCGTTTTCTTAATCTCACGAAAGATTTCCTGAGAAGGGCCAACTGCTCCGCCTGGTGAATCAACCCTCAGAACAATAGCCCGAACCGATTCATCATTTCGAAAGGTTTTGATGTTCTCAAGAATGTCTGTCGAATCCATGATATAGCCGGTAACCTCAATCAAGCCGACTTTGTCTTTGTCCGAGGCATCAAAATCTGTCAGGCCGGATTGATTCAGGGCTAAAACAATAACCAGTGTGGTAACGATAAAAACAGCCGCACAAATGCTGCTGAACGCAAGAAGGAAAAAAAGATAGGGATGTCTTCGGGAGAACATGATGCGTATCTCATAGGGTGTTAGAAGTCGAAAACCAGAGGTCAGAGGTCAGAAACAGCAGATCGGTTTTCATCTCGGAAAAGAAGCATGCCTGGAAATGAATTCAATCCGCAACTGACTTCTGAACTCCGGGTTTTTGTCATAAACAAAAAGGGGACTTTGAAACACACCTTTGCCTGCGTTTCAGGTCCCCTTTTCGATAACCGAAAAACAATAACGCGGTTAGCCGCTGAATTTTTCCTGCAGGTTTTCGCGCAGAATTTCTCCGAACTCGGAAGATGCCGGCTTCAGGCTGCTGACATATTCGGTCAACAGGGTGTGATCATCATCGATTTCAAGACGCTTGATCGATAGTCCGATTCGTCTTTCTTCGGTATTGATGTTCATGACCTTGGCCGTGATGGCATCGCCGACATTGAATTTGCCGACTGGGGTTTTGATCTTTTCTTTGCTGATCTCGGAAACATGAACGAGACCCTCCACGCCTTCTTCCAGCTCGACAAACACGCCGAAATCGGTCAGATTGGTGATGGTTCCGGTGATGACGGTTCCCACTTCATATCGCTGGGTGACCGTTTTCCAGGGATCATCATTCAGTTGTTTGATACCCAGCGAAAACCGTTCACTTTCCTTGTCGATATCCAGCACAATGGCCTGAACCACGTCCCCTTTTTTGTACAGGTCAGAGGGATGTTTGATACGTTTGGTCCAGGAAATGTCAGAAATGTGAACCAGTCCGTCAATCCCTTCATCGATGCCGATAAATATACCAAAGTCCGTTATGTTTTTGATCCGGCCCTCAATTGTGGTACCGATCGGATATTTTTCGCTGATCACATCCCATGGATTGGGTGCAACCTGTTTCATGCCCAAAGAAATCCGTCTGTTTTCCGGCTTGATATCCAAAACCACGGCTTCAATTTTGTCACCGACCGACATGACCTTGGAAGGATGCCGGATCTTTCGGGTCCAGGACATTTCAGAAACATGAATCAGACCCTCGATACCCTCTTCCAGTTCGATAAATGCACCATAGTCGGTCAGACTGACCACTTTGCCGATGATACGTGTACCAACCGGATATTTGCTGATGGCGGACAGCCACGGATCCTCACTCAACTGTTTGATTCCAAGAGAGACCCGTTCTTTTTCGATATCGAGATTGAGAACCTTGACCGAAATCTCATCGCCGACTTTAAACAACTCAGAAGGATGTTTGACGCGACCCCAGGAGATATCCGTGATATGCAGCAACCCATCCACACCGCCCAGATCGACAAACACGCCGTATTCGGTAATGTTTTTGACAACCCCGTTCAGAATTTTTCCTTCATTGATGGATGTCAGTGTCGCAGATCGTTTGGTTTCACGCTCCTGTTCGAGCAGTACCCGCCGCGAAAGAACAATATTGCTACGCTTGCGGTTATATTTCAGAATTTTGAACTCAAACGTCTTGCCCACCATTTCATCAAGATTGCGAATGGGACGGAGATCGGCCTGAGACCCCGGCAAAAATGCCTGAACACCGACATCCACGGAAAAGCCGCCTTTTACGCGGGCCAGAATAATGCCCTGAATGATTCCGTCGTTTTCATGGATTTTTTTGATTTCCTCCCAAACCTTGACCTTGGCTGCTTTTTCTTTTGACAGGATGACAACCTCATTTTCATCATCCCACCATTCAACCATGACCTCAACCGGATCTCCTGACTTTGCACTGACATTGCCCGTTTCGTCCCGGAACTCGTTGATTCGGATCTGACCTTCCGACTTGTATCCGATATCAACCAGAACAAAGTCTCTGTCCACCGAAATAATCCTGCCGGTGACCACTTCTCCTTCTGCGAAACGTTTGAAGCTTTCTTCATACATTTCCATCAGGTTGTCCATCGTGTCGCCAGACTCCATGGTGTCATCGAAAACAGCATCTTCGGCCGTCTGCGATATCTCTGAATTCTGATCTTCCAAACTCAATTCGGTTTGCTCCAATGCAAGTGCTTCTGCAGTCTGATCTGGTTGTTCCTGGCTTGTTTGATTATGTTCTTCCATGAAAAAAAGTTCCCCCTGAGCCGATATGTAATATTATGCCTAATGGCATATCCTGGCAGTTTTTATCAGAGTATTTCCAAAAATACAATGAATAAATTCTGCTGTCATAAAACCAGGTCGGAATAACATATCATGCCGCAAAGGGATTGTGCATTTTTGACGGCGGCCACCACAGCCCGCTCCATGGCTCTGGCTGCCAGTAACCCAACGACACTGAGATCTGCTTCCACAGAACCGGTTGACATGGCAAAAATGGTATCACCATCAACCATGGAATGGGCCGGCCTTATGGTTCTGGCAAACCCGTTCTGGGACATGGAGGCCAGTTTGGTTGCCTGGGCTTTTGTCAACGCTGCATTGGTTGCCACAACGCCAATGGTCGTATTGCCGCTGAAGAGATTTTTCCGGTCTGCATATGATTGAATCATGACCGCTTCAGTATCATCGATAGCCGTCAAATCCGCGGTGAGAAGACCTGCGATTTTTTTTCCGGAAAGCGGGTCAATCACATCTCCCAGGCAGTTGACAGCGACAAGTGCGCCAATCTTCAAATCACCCACCTGGAGCGAGTGGCATCCCAGCCCGCTTTTCATGGCCCGCTTCATTCCCAGAATTTTGCCAACCGATGCGCCTGTTCCGGCGCCAACACATCCTTGCCTTCGCTCGGCAATACCCGCGTTCAGGCATGCCTGATATCCCATATCCTTGTCCGGTCTGATCCGATGGTCTCCGGTCAACAGATCAAACAGTACGGCTCCGCAGACAATGGGGACGTGAGTCACCTGCACATCGAAACCAACCTGTCTTTCTTCCAGATACGCCATCACCCCGCTTGCCGCATCCAGTCCAAACGCACTGCCACCGGCCAGCAGAATGCCATGAATCTTCTGAACCAGATTGACGGGATTTAAAAGATCGGTTTCCCGTGTTCCAGGCGCACCTCCGCGGACATCAACGCCGGTCGTTGCGCCTGCTTCACAGAGAATCACGGTGCAGCCGGTAGCTGCATCCAGGTTTTGAGCATGACCAACCAGTATTCCATCGATATCAATGAATTCGATTTCTCTGACCATTTTTCTCCCCGGTGACAACCTATCTCGCGCATGACTGTTGTTGGCGTGTGGTGAAGATCTGCCCCTTGATATTACTCCGGGCTACCCGCCTGAAACAGCAAGGAGCCGGATATCTGCCATATTCGATCCCGTATCACAGGTCAACATCTGCTCCCACAGAAAATTCCATGACGTCTTTTCTGGACCGGAACCAGTCCGAAATGAATTCTTTATCTGCTGTATCCGTACATGCATAGCGTTTGACTTTTATAATGATTCCATCCGAAATATCATCAAGGGAGCATCCTCCCCAGAAAACCAGTTCTTTATCCTGAACCGCCGCAAGCAATTCATCCAGAAATTGGTCGCATCCAGCCTCTTCAATTCCCGGAGTGAATTTCCAGGTAATTTCAAATCCTGATTCTCTAAATTCTCCCAACCCCAGTTTTTTTCTCAGCCGCTTTTTCATTCGATAACTCCTTTTATGTTAAATGGCCATGACACATGCTGTGTCGGCCTCATGTATGAAAATGATTTCCCGCGCAGAAACGCAGAGAGAAACAACTTCACGATAAACTTGAAATAAGATAACTACTCTGGTATTCAGAATACCTGTTCCTGACTTCTGATTTCCCTCAACTGTTGGACAACACATCCATCATGTTGAACACCTCTCCATGGGATCCATCAGCAGCCTTTTTTGCCAGAAACACGACAGCGTCAAGGGTACCCTCCACATAGATATCCCTGCCGTTCACATTATGGATGAATTGTAACTGTACGGTCTGATCTGCTGAAGTCAGGGTATATGTGTGCCATCCGTGACCGGACAGATATGCCTCCGGAATATTGAGCTCGTTTTTCTGGATCTCCGGATCACGCACCATCAGAATGTCGCTTTCCGTAAATGGAACGCCCATTCGATTGAAATAGCCAATCATGGCTTTCGCTGTGCCGCTGGTATCAGCCTTGCCTTTCTGGTGACTTTCCCGAACGGTAAGGGTGTATCCTTTGAACAAATCCGGAAACTGGTCGGCAGCATAAGCCATCATGGCCTGAAATCCCACGATCTGTTTGGCCATGTTTGGCGCAATTACGGCTGAAATATTCGCAACACGAACCCGTTGCTCAAGTAATTTCCGGTCTCCGCCGGTTGTGCCCATGACAAAATAAAATCCGTGACTGCAATAAAATTCGGCATTGGCATTCACGGCCGATGGATGGGTATAATCAATGATGATCAACTGCCCATTATCCCTTCGAATCTGATCCACAGCCGCATTCCGGTTTTCAGGCCTCAGCAGGGAAACGGAACAGGATTCGACCTGACACGACGGCTGAAGGATTTCCGGGCCGGTCAGAGAAAAGGGAACCAGACTGAAGCGTGAATCGGCCAGAACATGTTTGGCCACATTGATGGCCATATTGCCCGGCATGCCATTGACCATGATCTTTATCGGATTCATAACTGCCTCAATATTTAATCGGTTATTTGACATATCATGATTGTATCAATTCTGATGCCACTGACGATCCAGCCAGTCCATGGATCGCTGAAGCGCCTCAAAGGAGAACACTTCGACAGATGCGACTTTGGTGAAACCCTGCAGCAGGCAAACGATCTGTTCGCCATCATCCGGCGACAACTGGTCCAACGGGAGATGGTCTTTGCCGTTTGATACGCCATGCAGGTGGATGATGGAAATTCGTTCCCGTAATCCATTAAAAATTTCAAAGGGCGATATTCCGGATATCAGGGCATGACCGATATCCAGACAAAATCCAAAATCGTATACCGCTGCAAGCGGGACCAGGTAATCCGTCGGATAAAACAGATTTTCCACCGAAAGTGACGTCATATCCACACCAAAACGGATCAGCCGTCTCAGGCCGTCATCAACCGAATCCTGCCATTCCTTCACCGAACGCCTGCCGTTTTCTGAATAGTCAATATGAATCGTCCATGTGGATGGCAGCAGCAACGCCAATTTTTCAAAAACCTGAAAAATACGTTGGCAGGCCCGCTCTCTTTGCAAAGGTGACGGGTCTGCAATACAGACATCAACCGGTAGATGAACATTATAGGTGATATCAGAATCTCTTCCGATATCCACAAGCTGTTTTATCACTTCGGTCGAGGGCAGGCCATTAAAATCGCTTTCAAAAATCAAGAGTTCGATTTCATCCAGAAAAGGGGCCAGACGCAGAACATTGGGAATATAATCGTCCGGAAAAATAAACGACGTGGTCGCAAGTTTAAAGGGATAGCGATGTTTGCAGGATTGATGAAACAACGGCAATGTCATGTCCAAACGCTTCTTGAAAACCGTAGAGAACGGTAAGAAAAAGACTGAGAACAATCTCTGCCGTATGCTCCATCAGGTTCATTATCATTTAAAGGTTGACTTCTGGCGTAAAGGTTATATAAAAAACGTTCACTTTTCAATCATAATCGATAATTTATGAAAAATTGACATGACCATGCCCGATCTCTTACGAATTCGAAACGTCGCCATCCGTGCGGCTTATCAGGCCGGCGCCGTACTGCGACGTCATTTGGGAAACATTCATCATCTTCAAAAAAAAGGGGAAATCGATCTGGTCTCCGAAGCCGATATCGACGCCGAGGCTGTCATCATCAGGACCATTCACCAGGCATTTCCCGATCATGCCATTATCGCGGAAGAAAGTGGTTCAACAGGGTCATCAGGGTCATCAGGCGGCTGCAGATGGATCGTCGATCCGTTGGACGGAACGACCAATTTTGCCCATCAACTCGGTTTGTTTTCGGTATCCATCGGATTTGAAATGGATGGAGAAATGGTTGCAGGAGTCGTCCTGAATCCGGTCAGCGGTGAGTTGTTTACGGCAATAGCCGGAAAAGGCGCTGAACTGAATGGCAAACCGATTCATACATCCCAAACGACGCAACTTGTCGAAAGCCTCCTGGTGACAGGATTTCCGTATAATTTCAATGAAATAATGGATTCGGTCATGATTCGGATGACAAAATGTCTCATGGCTGCCCAGGGAGTCAGGCGGTTGGGTTCTGCTGCACTGGATTTATGCTATGTGGCCTGCGGCCGATTCGAGGGCTTCTGGGAACAGAATCTGAAACCATGGGATGTTGCGGCAGGCTCGATCATTGCCCGCGAAGCAGGCGCAGTGATAACCGATTTTTCAAACCATCCATTCACGGTTGACAGTCCGGAACTTTTGGCCACCAATGGCTGGATTCACCCATCCATGCTTGAACTACTCAGAATAAAAGGAACAGAATGAAAATGAAACAGCGGCCGTCAGCTCCCGAAGATCATATTGGATGCCTGGGAGATTTTTCCATCGATGATGTGGTGTGCAAAAAATTTTGTGCATTCAACATCCGGTGCGCAATCGAATGCAACTATCATATTCAGTCAGAAATTTTTGAGGATATGATTTCTCAGGAGGCAGTCGGCGCAACAACGCAGTAAAAGACACAACCCGGTTCGTACAACACCTTTGCAGGCTTTACCCGAACTTTCCCCGGCGTACTGATGACCTACCGTTCTGTCGCTGACCGATTGCCTTCTTGATCCAGGCCCAAATGCTTGCTGGCATGTCATCTTAAGGCACCATAAAATCAGTCGCTCTGCCCTGCCGAATCATCGATGATCAGAACCCGTCTTTTCCCCTTCGGTCATCAGAAATTTCCGGTTTCCAGCTTATGGCTGATCAATTCAACCTGTTTCAGAAGGGACCGGTTTTCTTTTAATCCCTTCTCCACCTGAATAATCGAATGCATGGCCGTGGCATGATACCGGTTAAAACTCTTGCCAATGGTCTGAAGCGGAGAATCGGTATATTTTCTGGATAGATACATAGCGATCTGGCGGGGTCTGACAATGGTCTGTTTTCGGGATGCCGATATGATTTCAACCGGGGAAACATTAAATTCGCTGCAAACCAGTTTTTTGATCGCATCGATGGTAATCTGTTTCTGCTGACGGACGATGTTTTTAATCACGCTTTCCGCCAGTTCCAGATCGATCATGGATCCCATGAGGGATGAACGGGCGGTAACACTCATCAATCCGCTTTCCAGTTGGCGGATATCCTCAGTCAGTTCGCTGGCCAGGTATCGTGTCACATCCTCCGGAATCGCCATGCCCCGCATTAATGCCTTTTTATGAAGAATACGGACACGGGTTCTGAAATTGGGCGGATCAATTTGTGAAATCAGACTACTCGACAGCCTGGAGCGCAAGGTATCGTTCAGCTTTGGAATATCGACGGGGAGACAGCAGCTTGAAAAAACGATTTTTTTCCCGGATTCAAAAAGCGTATCAAGCGTCATGGCCAGTTCGACCTGGGTTCTGTCTTTTCCAGTCAGATAATGAACATCATCCAGTAACAGGACGTCACAGTTTGAACGGTATTTTTTCTTAAATGCGTCCACCCGGTCATTCCGCATGGCACTGACCATTTCGTTTGAAAAATCTTCTGCCGAGATATAATATACCCGTTCTCCGGGATTTTCCGACAGGATCATATTACCGACAGCCTGGGTCAGATGACTCTTTCCCATGCCGGTTTTGGAAATCAGCATCAGGGCGCCCTGCTGGTTTTTTTTTCGGGACGCCAGGGATAGTGATGCGGAATAGGCGAAATCATTGTTGCCACCGACCACAAAATCATCAAATGTAAATTCTTTTCTGAGAATTCGACCACTGGAATTGACCAGTTCGATACGGGGCAGGCTGAGTTGCGGGGTTGGTTCAGGGGTGATTTGTTTTGGTGATGCACCTTTTGAGATAATTTCATACATGATTCGGCAGGACTGTCCCAGATTTTCCGTCAACTCCTTCTGGATCAGATCACCAAAGTGCTCCTGCACGCGTTTCTTTGAAAAACTGTTGGGGCAGGACAAGACGATCACATCATGATCCTGGCGAATAAACTCAACCGGCTGAAGCCACATGCGATAGGTGTGGCCTGGCATACATTCCTTGATGGATGATTTGACTTTTGTCCAGACAGTTTCCATGGCGGCATGTCTTTCAGTTGGGGTAATTAAAGACGATTTATGATTGCATCGCCTGTTGGGGAACTTGTTTTCAATTGTGGAGTGTTTGTATATGAGCGCCGCCAGGGAGTCAAACCGAACGCCTCCCGGTTTTCAGAAGGCGATTTATAAAGTTATCAACAGCTCTTATCCATATGTTATTCCAAGACATATTTTGTACAGTCAACGGATGATGCTTTCAGTGTGAAGACTTTCAGCGTTTAATGGATTTCCTGTAATTCCGGTTTGATTACCGGTTATCAACAATTTAATGATATGGGTGAAAAATATCAACACTCGCGAAATCGCCTGTTTTTGAATTTTTTTGCCTGTTTTCGATATCATTTAACCCGTCAGTTACATGACCTGAACCGATTTGCCATGATATCAGAGAGTATTGCTATTCGAGGTGCCAGACAGCACAATCTTAAAAATATTGACCTGGAAATTCCAAAAAACAGGCTGGTGGTGATTACCGGTCTGTCAGGCTCCGGAAAGTCCTCACTGGCATTTGACACCATTTATGCCGAAGGGCAGAGACGGTATGTTGAATCCCTGTCCACCTATGCCAGGCAGTTTTTGGAGCGAATGGAAAAGCCGGATGTGGATTCGATTGAAGGGCTTTCTCCTGCCATTGCCATCGATCAGAAAAATGGGGGTCATAATCCCCGGTCCACAGTGGGAACCATCACGGAAATTCATGATTATCTTCGGCTGCTCTTTGCCCGTGCCGGTTCACCCTTCTGTCATCAGTGTCATTTGCCCATCATCAGTCAGACACTGGATCAGATGATCGATACCGTGTTGAAACTTGAAACCGGAACCCGAATCATGATTCTGTCTCCGGTTGTCGAAGGCCAAAAAGGCGATCATGCCGGTCTGATGCGCCGGTTGAAAAAACAGGGATTTTCCAGGGTTGTTATCGATGGCGATATGATAAACCTGGAAACACCTCATCCGCTTGATAAAAAAAAATCCCATACCATCCAGGTGGTGGTGGATCGTCTGATCATCAAAACCGGCATCCAAAACCGGCTGGCGGATTCCATGGAAATGGCGCTTTCCCTGTCCAATGGATTTGCCAATGTGGATGTGATGGGAAAAGAACTGATCAGCTTCAGTGAGAAGGCCGTCTGTCTTAAGTGCGGTATTTCATATCCCCCGTTCACTCCGGCCAGCTTTTCATTCAATTCCCCTTCCGGAGCCTGCCCGTCATGCAGTGGACTGGGATCGATCACCGGTTTTGACTCACATCTTTTGATTCCCAATCCCGAACTCTCATTGAGAGAAGGCGCTGTGGTTATCTGGGCGAAAAGACATTCGGTTCAATTCATGGATTTTCTGGAATCTCTCACCCAGAGCTATGGCAGCGATATCTACACCCCATACCGGGAGCTGAGCGATGAATTCAGGCAGGTTCTGCTGTATGGATCCGGTGATAAAAAAATTCCGATTCATATTGAAAAAAACAAAGAGCGAATCACCTTCCTCCGCACCTTTGAAGGTATTATTCCCAAACTGGAGCGCCAGTATCGCGAGACTGAGTCCACTGCGTCACGGGACGATCTCAAACGGTTCATGAATTTTCATTCCTGCCCGGTCTGCAAGGGCGACCGTCTCAACCCGGCGGCCCGTTCGGTACATATTGGTGAAAAAACCATATCTGAAATCAATGCCTTATCCATTGCAGCGGCCAGACGCTTTTTCAATGATCTGAAACTTGAGGGAAAACAACAGATCATTGCCGGACGGGTTTTAAAGGAAATCGTGGAACGGCTGTCTTTTCTGGAAAACGTTGGTCTGTCCTATCTGACCCTGGATCGGTCCGCCATCACCCTGTCCGGCGGAGAAGGCCAGCGAATCCGACTGGCCACCCAAATCGGATCCCGGCTTACGGGTGTTTTGTATGTTCTGGATGAACCCAGCATCGGGTTGCATCAGCGGGATAACCGGCTGCTGTTGAACACGCTTCTGACCATGCGGGATATGGGCAATACGGTTCTGGTTGTGGAACATGATGAAGAAACCATCTGTTCTGCGGATCATGTGGTGGATATGGGTCCTGGAGCAGGCCAAAACGGCGGAGAGGTCATGTTTTCCGGCCCCCCATCCATGCTTTCCCATGCATCCAATTCATTGACGGCCCAGTATATGTTCGGGCAGAAGCGTATCGAAACACCCCGGGCCAGGAGACCTTTCGGCCCGGCCACGATTCTTGTTGAAGGTGCCAATGGTAACAACCTGAAAGATATTTCCGTTGAATTTCCCCTCGGATCGTTTATCTGTGTCACCGGCGTATCCGGCTCCGGAAAATCCACGCTGGTTGTCGATACACTGTACAGCTCGCTGATGCAGCGTCTGTATCGCTCCCACATTCATGCTGCCCCCTGCCGCAGTATAAAAGGACTTGAACATATTGACAAGGTCATCAATATTGATCAATCTCCCATCGGCCGCACACCCAGGTCCAATCCGGCAACTTACACCGGCGTTTTCAATCTGATTCGGGAGGTTTTTTCCCGAACCGAAGATGCCCGGATGCGGGGATACAAAGGCAGCCGCTTCAGTTTCAATGTTAAGGGCGGTCGGTGTGAGGCATGCGGCGGTGATGGCATCATTAAAATTGAAATGCATTTTCTGCCGGATATTTATGTTCCCTGTGACATGTGCAGGGGTCTTCGATATAACCGCGAAACACTGGAAATCACCTACCGGGGAAAACATATTGCGGATGTTCTGGATATGACCGTAAACCAGAGCCTGTCTTTTTTTGATAAAATTCCGGCCATTCATGCCAAACTGCATACACTGACAGAGGTTGGACTGGGGTATATTCGACTGGGGCAGCAGGCCATGACCCTTTCCGGCGGCGAGGCACAGCGCATCAAGCTGGCCAAAGAACTCAGCCGCAAGGATACGGGAAGAACCCTTTACATTCTGGATGAACCCACAACCGGGCTTCATATGGATGATGTCAATCAGTTGTTAAAGGTATTGAACCGGCTGATCGATTCCGGCAATACGGTTCTGGTCATCGAACATCATATGGAAGTCATCAAGACCGCCGATTACATCATTGATCTGGGTCCGGAGGGGGGAGATGCCGGCGGGTTTCTGGTCGCGTGCGGAACCCCGGAAGTCGTTGCGGATGTTTCCCGGTCCTATACCGGCCAGTATTTAAAAACCGTGTTGAACCGTGACGCGTGAATTCCGAAAAGGAGATCGGATCGGAATGAGGAACAGACGCACTGAATACCCGTTGAAAAACCGGACCCTGATCATTCTGCTGATTCTATCATGTCACTCGAGTGCTCTGGCCGGATATATCTCCATTAACATTCAGGCCAAGGTTACCGTTTCAAACAAACAGCTTGCGGCCCAGATTACCCTGACCAACCGGGGTAATGAAGCGGCTCAGACCATTCAGCCGCAGATATGGATTCAGGAGGAACGCATCTCAGGCGCTGTCATTCCCAGGATGCCACCCAGTGCATCCCATTCATTCACATTGAATCATTCCCTCAACACCATTAAGAAGGGTAAATATCCACTGGTCATATGGGTGGATTTTCATGATGCCAATCAGTATCCGTTTTCAGCGGTTTCCGGCATGACTTTTTTTGTGGATCAGGATACGTTCAGTGATCTGGCGATTCAGACCGGACCGGTGGTGATGGACCATGAAGGAATGCTGGAACTGAAGCTGAAAAACCTGGGAAATGACGCCAGAAATCTGAAATTTCTACTGGTTGTTCCACGCGAGCTGTCGACCCATTCCATTCCGGACAATATTTTAATCGCGCCTCGAAAAGAAACCGAAGTCAGTCTGAAAATATCCAATTTTTCTGCGCTTTATGGTGCGACCTATCCCATCTTCTGTTTTGTGGAATATGAATCGGATGATGCCCATTATTGTCAACTGGCATCCTCTGTTGTCCGCATCGAAGCAGGCCGGAACTGGTTTCGAAAAACCCGGACAGGCTGGACGATTGGTGTTGCCATACTGATCCTGATTCTTGCGGGCTATCTGATCCGAATGGCGAGAAACCGGTGGACGCAGAAAAATTCCGGCACCATCTTCAAATAAGCCAGGCCGGACGAGCCGGAGCCGACCACCCGCCCAATGACCTGGAATAAACCGGAATTGGCTTGACGTTCACCCCTGAAATATTTATGTTTCATTCGTCCGTGGTGATATAGCGGCATGGAATAATTCAAAAGGCCATAAAAATGATGATCGCAGAAATTCTGTCCACCGGTGATGAAATCCGGTCTGGGGCACTGATTGACAGCAATTCGGCCTATATCGCGCAACTTCTGGAAGCCAGCGGCGTCACCGTGTCCCGGCATCACAGCGCAGGGGATGATGCCCCTGTTCTGATTGACATGATCCGGGACATGGCCGGTCGGGCGGATATGGCTGTTGTCACCGGCGGTCTGGGGCCGACTTCCGATGACATTACCTCAGCGGCAGCCGCAACTGCCGGTAATGTTCCGTTGGTGTTGGATCCGGAGGCCCGGATTCAGATCGAACGATTCTTCCAGCGGATCGGCAGGCCCATGAGCGCATCCAATATAAAGCAGGCATATTTTCCGGATGGCGCGGTCTGTATTGAAAATCCGATCGGTTCCGCACCCGGGTTTCAGCAGCGGATCGGCACCTGTGACCTCTTCTTTTTGCCGGGTGTGCCTGCGGAAATGCGAAAAATGATGAAGGAATCGGTTTTACCCGCCATAAAAAAAATCCAGGGAGACGATGTTCAGAAATCCCGGATTCACACCCTGTCCACGTTTGGACTGACAGAGTCTGCGACAGGTGAAAAATTGGCGGATTTCGCGTCCGCGTTTCCACATATCAAACTCGGATTCCGGGCCAAATTTCCGGAGATTCAGGTTAAGTTTTATCTTCATGGCCCTGACCATGATGCGCTTGAAAAAGAGATTGCGCTGGCAATTCAATGGGTAAAACAACGCCTGGGGGATGCGGTTTTTTCTCCGGTTGGCGCATCCATGGAATCCGTGGTTGGAACGCTGTTGACCGAGCGGCACGCCACTCTGGCCATCGCTGAAAGCTGCACCGGCGGGCTGATTTCCCATCTCATCACCAATGTTTCCGGCAGTTCGAATTACCTGCTCTATTCGGCAGTTACGTATGCCAATTCGGCAAAAATCAACACACTGGGTGTCTCCCGGGAGACTCTGAATCAATATGGCGCTGTTTCGGAGCAGACCGTTACCGAAATGGCGCTGGGTATTCGATCCGCCGCCGGAAGTGATTTCGGACTGGCCACCAGCGGAATTGCCGGGCCCGATGGCGGCAGTGACGACAAGCCTGTAGGAACCGTATGGATTGGTCTTGCCACAGCTTCCGGTGTCACGGCCCGCCAGTTTGTGTTCCGGTTTAAAAATCGGGAGGCCAACAAACAGATTTTTGCCATGACGGCAATGAACATGCTTCGGCGTGAGCTGATAAAGGAACATGAATGCAACTGATTGGAATGACCCTTGTCGGCATTCTGGCAGCATATGTGATTCTGTCCCTTGTCGCGACGCACCTGGTTCAGAACTATCCACGAAATCCGTTGAATGACAGTCCGGATTGGGGAACGACAACGGATGTAAACATCAGGGCCGTCGATGGCGGTTTTCTGGAAGTCTGGCGAATCGAACCGGATACGCCATCCTGCGGAATTGTGGTTCTGGCGCATGGATGGGGAAGAAACCGCGGCAGAATGGTCAACCGGGCCAGAATGTTTGGCCAAATGGGCTTCACAACCGTACTGCACAGCGCGCGGGATCATGGCGGGTCCAGCCCCAAAAAATATATGAACGCCATGAAATTCTGCCAGGATATCGAAGCGGTTCTGAACTGGGTCGCTCAACCCGTCATTCTTTATGGCCATTCGGCCGGGGCTGGCGGCGCCATTCTTTCGGCGGCCAGAAATCCGGACAGTATCCGGCTTCTGTTTCTGGAAGGGTGTTATGCATACACGGAAGAATCGCTGATTAGCCTGTACAAATGGGTTAATCCCCTGTTTGGAAAATGGTTTGGCCCGGCGATCATTTTCTGGATTAACCTGTTCTATTGCAATGGTCTTGACAAAATCAGCCCGGCAAGGCTTGCCGGACAGATAAAGGGCCCGGTCATGCTGATTCATGGCAAAAAAGACAAACGATTTCCCGTTGAATTCGCCTATCGGCTGCAATCCTGCTTTCTGCCGGGCCAGGCCGAACTCTTTGTCGCTGGTGAAGCGGGCCACAGCGATTCGAGCCTGTCTCCCGATTATCCGAAAGCGATTCAAACCTTTTTGGATCGACATTGGAACATATGGAATCAACCCGCATGACAGGTATTCTTGCAGAGATTTTTTGCTTGATAAAAAGGCCTGTTCATCTTACATCGTATGATACGGCCGGATAATGTTTCTGGCTTCGATATCTCATCATTCTAACCCGTTTTATGTCAAATTTTCAGGCAAATCATGACAGCGATTCGAAACATTGTCCGGGTGTCCAACGTCACCAAAAATTTCAAAATGGGAAAACTCGATGTTCAGGCCCTGAAAGGCATCAATCTGGAAATCGAGGCCGGTCACTACATTTCCATCATGGGACCATCCGGATCAGGCAAAAGCACCCTGTTCAATATGATCGGCGGCCTGGATAAACCCAGTTCCGGCAAGGTATTCATCGATGAAGTTGACATCGCTCAACTGGACGCCTATGAACTGGCCTGGCTCCGGTGTCGGAAAATCGGCTATATTTTCCAGACATTCAATATCATTCAGGTTATGACCGCCATCGAAAATGTCACCCTCCCCATGGTGTTTGCCGGTGTCAATGAGGATGAAGCCGTCAAAAAAGGGCTTAAACTTCTGGATCTGGTCGGCCTGGCAGACCGTTTCAGCCACAAGCCGTTTGAACTTTCCGGTGGTCAGCAGCAGCGGGTGGCTATTGCCCGGGCGCTTGCCAATGATCCGGTGATCATTCTGGCCGATGAACCAACCGGAAACCTGGACCTGAATACCGGTGAGCAGATTATAAACCTGTTGAAAACCCTGAGTCATGAAAGAGGCGTCACCGTCATTTCCGCCACGCACGACATCAAAATGCTCAATGTTTCCGATCAGGTGGTCTGGATTCGGGATGGCCTGATCGATAAAATTGAAAACCGGGACGAACTCTCCATTTCCGTGGGGCAGATTGGTACAAAAATACATCAATAAAGGCTGTCTGACTTCAGTTCCAAGGATCGCACCCTATGAATAAATCAGAAACGCGCGTATCGGAAGGTCTCATCAGGCCACAGCAGATGCTCATCTTTCGGTTTCATCTGATTTCCGTTTTGTTGATCTTTTTTGGGGTGATCCTTCTTCTATTCCCTGCCGGGACAACAGCCAGTGAATTTCAAAACGATATCCTGAAACTGTCCTCATTTGAAGACCGCAGCCCTGGGACACCCGGCTGTACAGCGGCGGCTGAATATATCCGCAAGCAGCTTGAAGCTGCAGGCCATTCGGATATTGGCGTTCACCGATTCCCCCTGCCGGTGATGCAGCATGATGACACCACCATTCATATCCCGGAAACCGGCCTGACCGCTCCAATTCACCCCCTGAATGGCAATGCCATTAGTCCTCAGAGTATCGGGTCCAATCACCTTTCCGCACCCCTGATATATGTTGGCCATGGATCCCTGGCCGAACTGAATGGCAAAACCATTGAAGGCGCCATCCTCCTGATGGAGAT